>Ga0099824_1006582_pt1 | contig 15862 bp, 7 predicted proteins | sample SiratrowhiteBW_FD_76837 | JGI IMG/M metagenome (GOLD analysis project Ga0099824, IMG submission 76837) | Root nodule microbial communities of legume samples collected from California, USA - Siratro white BW | ecosystem: Host-associated > Plants > Roots > Nodule | place: USA: California...
TATATATATATATATATATATATATATATATATATATAAAGAGACGTTTTACATCAATTAACATTAAAAAGTATATCTTTTATATCACTCAGAGTTCCAACTAACACAGAAAATAAAAATAAAATCAGATTTTTTTTATATCGATTAAGTTAAGAATCGACATAAAAGTAGTTTATGTATTTATTCTTGTCATAACTGATATAAAAAATAAAATAAAATCTTAACGTCGGGCGGGGAGTTGGGGTGATCAAGGGCTTTGTTGTTGCAATGATGGGATACAAGGTGTGAGGATGAGACTAATGTAGTTTTTTTTTTTTTAAATAACGAAAAATAAAATTAACAGAAATATTTATATTTAAAGATCCTTCAATTCTATTATAATCAAAACAATTCTATTATAATAAAAAAATAAATCTTTATTCTAATCTCCGACCACTAAATTTCAAACGGAACCAATGCAGTTGGATGATGGTGATGCAAGATAAGATTGACATTGATAGTCAGAGAAGAAGTAAATGCGAAATAATGAAGAAGAATAATAAATGAGCAATCACACAAAAGAAATGAGTATTTATATGAGAGTGGTGTTATTTTAACATTGTTTATATTTAGCATTCATTTAATACTAATATATAACATATATTTTTTAATATATAATATTTTATTATTAAAAAGCAGAAAGTTTAAATGAATACTAATATATAACATATTTTTTTAATATATAATATTTTATTAATAAAAAGCAGAAAGTTTTTCCTAAACAGTAGTATTAAATTATCATTTTCTTTTATGTTAAAAGTGAGCTTTTTACGTCGGATGCAACACTACTAGACATAAAAACTTTCTAATTACCAAAATATCAGGTCGAACATAGAGAGAGTTGGCCAAGAAAAAGAAGCACCAAAGAGATAGACAAGTGAGATTGAAATATGCTTAGACAAGAATATTAACACTATTATTAAAATATTTTTTTAAATGAGTAACTCTTTTACTCTATTATTTATAAAAATCTTTACTATTGATTAAAAGAAAATTGTCATCTCATTTATATGATTTTTCTCTACTGTTATAGTGTTCATTCTCTCTCATTATTTGTCGTATTTTCTATTGATATCATGTAACGCAAGAAAGTTTAACTCATTCTCATGGTAGGCCTTGAATACTTTTACAAGGGGTAAGAATAATCTTACATGATGGGTATCTTCTTTCTTTTCTTCCGTATCATATCCTTTGATATGTTTTCCCTTTTTATTTTTATCGTGCTCTTCCAATCTTTTTCCGACAATTGAATTTCTCTAAAAAGAACTCTAAACCTTAAGGTTAATTAAGATTTAAGAATAACAAAAAGTATATAATTACTTAATAATAATGCATACCTTAAATTTATCTTATTTTTAATTTATTGTATTGAAATTTTATCTAGATGTACCTAAATCAAGTTTCCAAATTGCTTTAATAGAAGGCCAAGATTGCGAAATTCCTGTATGTCGGGATCTATTCGGACTAGTACACTAATAATTTGTTCATGTTTTCTATCAATTGACCACATTGGACAATTTATGTCTCACTTCTTTAAACACTTATTTATTTCTCTTATTTATTCTGAAAGGAGTATATGAAAAAGAAGTGCCAATGCATAAGTCAATGTCAAATGCCAAATCAGTATGGAGCCTCAATTTTTCAAAATTGTCATTTGTAGATTATAGTTTTAGTGCAGAAGAGTGATGGGACTTCTGCTCCAATTATTTGTAGAATACCACCACGCAAAGTAACAGTAATGTGATGGGACTTCTGCTCCAATTATTTTTCATGCACTAGGGTTTGTTTCCTATCCTCCCGTCACTGGGCATGCTAGTACAAAAACTCAATCTTCGAAAATCTCATCAATCACTGTTCTTCATGAGTGCCACAAAGAATTTACAAACTTCACTCTATACCATTTTTCCATCGCATTTTTTTTATTATATATTTCTGCAAATGTTTCAATTAGTGGATAAGTTTCTTATACTTGCTCAAATTATTTTATTTTACTTTTTTGGATTTTGAAAATCCATTTTCCCCTTTTAGGTGGCTGAGTTTGTAAGTTTTTTTAAAAAAATATTTTACAATACCTTTAACAATTTATTTTTCCATCACTTTATACATTTTATCGCTCTTCTCATCGTTATTTATTTTTCTTGTAAAAAGTATAAAAAAAAAATCTAAAAGAATAGCATTACTCTCATTATAAGACAGATAATCACTGTCATATAATTCAGTTAATAACATGATTAGGGAAGTTGAAATCTGCTAGTGTTGTCCTATAATGCATTGTTTTCCCTTTAATGTCATTGGTTGAACCGGATAGGCAACTGGTAATTTTGAACTTTTTTTTTAACCGATTTCTAAGTATTAGATGATCTCAACTTATTCGAATGGGATATTTGTAAAAGTTCTCCAACAATCAAATTTGTTTATTGTTTAAATAAATATTAGAGTAAGAGTAGTCTTTAGGAGAAACACCTCCATTTATAATGATACTGATAGGTTTTCTTATAGAGTCCGTGCAAGGTAATATTCATTGAGGCCCATGATTATTAGGATTGTATATTAAGCAAAATAAATTGTATTAATTATCTTAATTTGTGCTTTTCTATTTAATCTTATTATTTATGAACGAGTCTTCGTACGTACTTCATGAACTCGGTTTAATTCAAGAGATACAAGTCAATCATGACAACATTATCTGTTGGTGTTTTTCGGAATATTCTAGAGTTAACCTTTATTTATAGAAATTTATCTGCATATGGTACATAAAGAATTTGGGAGCTTGCAATCGAAAAAAAAAATGAGTTGAATTGTACTTACATGATGATATTGAAATCATGCAAAGACTGAGACGATACTGAAGGATTACACCGAAAATACTTTAAATATTAAATACTTATTTGAGTATATCGAAAAATCTTTTATAGAAATTTCCACATTCCAATCATGAGACGAGACCGATAAGAAGAATTTTCTGAAAGACACAAGAAAATAAGAGACAGCTTCCCAATACAAGAACAAGGACAAAGTAGAAGTACATGTGGGTGGGATGATGAAGTAAATAGGAATGGGGAGGTAGCGATCTAATAATAAGCAGTACAAGTGGGTACGTTAGATTCACAATCAATATTACATATGAACAGAGGAGGGTACGTAAATAGTTGCAAGTATTGGTGTGACAAAGTTTGGAATAAACATCATTGATGCCTGTTTAATTTCATTTTTTTCTGTTAAAAAAAAAAAAAAAAAAACTGCAATCATGCAGATGCAGAGAAAAATCACGGTCTTGGGAGGAATTTGATTGGATCATGGTGGTTTCACTTTTTATATATAGTTGTCACGGTCATTGGGCTAATAGTAGTCTATTTTCCAAAGGACGAATTCTTCTTCCATCACATATCCTCTTCCTGCGTTTCCATACAAAAATTTAATTTTAAAAGTAAAATGCCAAAATATCCTTATTTATTCAAAAGCATAGTATTTTTCTTCTCCATCCATCCACCCACTCGAACGTGAATAGTAAAACAGCCTCTCATTTTTTTTTTAAATGCGTCTTCTATAGTGTCGTTTTTTACGGAAAGACTTTCTGACCATTGTGCGGTGTTGATCGGCGACAAGAAACGATGGGAAGATAAGATTTTTTATTTTGGTGGATTTTTTAAGTTTCTGGTAGGCATCCAGATGAAGCCATCTCGTTCACATGTTTTTAAATTTTGAAAAACGGACAACCAGACGTCCGGTTCATAAAATGTTAACCGGATGCATCGGAGGGGGTGTCATCCGGTTTGTAATTTGTAAACCAAACACTACCCCATCCAGTTGTCAAAATTCAAAAAAATGTGAACTGGATGGGCAGTGGGTAGGCCTCATCCGGTTTGCAAATTTGTGAATCGGATGAGGAGGCCATTCGGTTCTCATTTTGTTTTGGAAATGACAACTGGATGACACCCCCATCCGGTTGTCATTAAAATCACCATTCGCCGTCGACAACTCTCAAACACTAAGTTAACTACTCTAATCAACAATATCACTCACAAATTGCTAATAAACATCAATAATTACTTATCTATGACTTATTTGAAGGTTTAATTGAAAATTTAGGAACAACAAATGAAACAAATGCAACTTCATCTTCCTTCTCTTACAAATCCATCTTTGAACAGAATGAAAAATATTTTTGTCTTTACAGTTTTTACTTAAAGATATATTAGTATTTTACGTTGAGTATGGAGGTGAAAAAAAAAGAATATGGGGGTGGAGGAAGAACTCGTCTTTCCAAAGGTGTTCTGATCTAGATGTGGTAGGATATAAACCCATGCAAAACCCAACAAAAGGCACAATCCATATGACAAACATAAAAGTTTAAGGAAACTGATCAATAGGTGTTTCTAACATTTAAGGTCAATAATCACATTCATTTGTCTATCATCTATATATGTAAATTAATAAATAAGATTTGTTAATATTTATCTAATGAATGTTACTGCACATATATCTATCTATCTAAATTATTATTATGATGTTATCATATTCATATCAATTTGATAAAAAAATAATTTGGATTAAAATTATGAAAAAAACTTGTTTTTCATTATTATAATCTTTACTATGATAATAAATCTTAAATTATAATTAATAACTTTATCAAAAACAAATATGATAGCAAAAAAATAAAGATATGATAAAGAAAAAAAAGTACCTTATTATAAAACTAGAACTGAGTACTTGGTAAGTAGACATTAGGTGGTTATATTTACTATGATAATAAATTTTAAATTATAATTAATGACTTTATTAAAACAAATATTATAACAAAAAAATATGATATGATAAAGAAAAAAATACCTTATTGTAAAATTAAAGTGGATTACTTGGTAATGGACATTAGACCATATATTTATTATGATAATAAATCTTAAATTATAATTAAAGACTTTATCAAAATAAATATTATAGCAAAAAATATAGATATATGATAAAGAAAGAAATATCTTATTGTAGAACTAGAACTGATACTTGGTAAGTGGAACATTAAGCACATATATTTGTTCCCAACAATCTTCCACTTGCACTAAAGCCAATTAGTCATGTACTTCGATCATATTTCTCACTTATGCTATCAATTCATTTATGCCAAGTGATTTGGTGAATTAATAGATATGATACATTCTCTTTTCTATCTATCTATCAGTCTTAATACCACCACGTTCAATGATTTTTCATAAAATGATATCTTCGTAAAATATATTTGAACCTTTGGCTTGTTATTGGCTCCTTCCTTAACCAATAACTTGATTATCATCACCTAACAATGGAACTACTTCTTCTATTGAAGGAAATATACCTAGCTCAAAAAACATTCTTCCAAACTGATTCCTTCTCAGTTTCACTTGTTGTTATATACTACGGAACTTTTCCAACTCATCGCATCACAATTCCAAATGAAAACATATCTTAATATACACTTGTTATTTTTTTTATCTAATACAAAAATCGCTGTACTATATAACTCTTTTAATTTCATTTATAATCTTCATAAATGAGGAATTAGTTTCTTTTTCTTCTCAAGTACTTAAAGAATGGTCATTACCACTTTCTTCTCAAGTCTTTTTTTCTTCACTAGGATTTGATAGATATGGACTAGCTACATTAAATGCATAAGCAATATGTGTAATTATTTTACACATAATAACTTCCACTATGCTAGCATATAGTAGGTAAATGGATTCGGTGCTAAGAGGATAAATAGACTCAGGTTAGATAATATAGATTTTTGGACTAAATAGAATAGGTTAGATAAGATGGATTTTTCATATCTGGTTGATGGGGAAAATATGAGATTAATAAGTAACATAGAAGAGATGCAAATAAAAGAGACTCTGATGCAGTGAGAAAAAACAAAGTAGGACCAGAGCCTGTAATGCAGTGGGAAGGAACAAAGTAGGACCAGATGACTATAATTTTCAATTCATAAAAGAAAATTAGGATACATTTAAATATAACATAACATAGGCTGTTAACCATTTCCAATCTTCAGACCAAATCTCTAGAGGATGAAATGCCTCCTTCACAACACTAGTGAAAAAAAAAAGAAAATCCAATTGAATTAGGAGATTATAGGCCAATATCTTGGGTGGGTTGTGTGTATAAAATCATTTCTAAGGTGTTGACTAATAGGCTGAAAAGAGTGCTATATAGGATTACCAATAGATCGCAATCGACTCTCCTTAAGGATAGCGGCACGCTATATAGTATACTCGTTGCAAATGAAGTAATGAATGTAGAAGGAGAAAAAAAAATGATCATAATAAAAGTGGACAATGAGAAAACATATGATTCAGTGGACCGACAATTTTTCTATTACACGATAGGAAGGCTAGGATTTTGCAGCAAATGGATTGGTTGGATTAGGGCATGTCTGGAATCATCTACCTTATTAGTACTAGTAAATGAAAGTCGAACAAAAGAGTTAACACAAAATAGAGGACTTAGACAAGACGACCCAATAGCTATATTCTTATTCCTTATTATTGTTGAGAGGCTAGTAGTGATGGTTAGACAAGCATCTAAGAATCAAATATTCCAGGGGATGAGTATGGGAATAAGGGTGTCAAGGTAAATTTATCACAACTTGCTAATGATACATTATTCCTATGTGAGGCAAGCTCAAATAACATATTGGTGATAAAAATCATGTTAAGGAGTTTCGAGTTGACATCAAGACTTAGAATAAATTTTTATAAGACTAAAATTGGAGGGTTGAAGAGACAAAAGGAGGTAATGAATATATGTAAGTACCTTTAACTATAATCAAATGACAATTTACCTAGGCTTACCAATTGGGGGAAATCCAAGAAAAAAATAATTTTGGCAAGGGATATTAGAAAAGATGAATAACAAACTAAGTAGTTGAAAAGATAGGATGTTATCATTTGCCGGACGAGTATGTCTAATAAAATCAATAATTTTAGCACTGCCCTTATTTTACTTATCCTTATTTTAAAACTTCAAAGAGTGTATGCAAAGAGATTACAAAAAATACAAAGGAATTTTCTTTGGGGTTGGGGGTCTGATGGTAGGAAAATAGCTTGGATTAAATGGGAGAATATTTGCAAGCCTAAAAATGAAGGAGGGTTGGGTATTAGAGATAAAAAGAAGTTTAATGTGTCCTTATTGGCAAAATGAAAATGGAGGCTAGGAATGGAAAAAAAAATGTTATGGAATCCAAATATGGAAGTTGGAGGAACCTAAATAAGTCAAATGCACTTAGGAATGAATCTTGACAGTGGAGAGATGTATGCAAAACATGTTAGGACGACCAGCTTGGACAATGGTTTGGTGATATTATACAATGGAAACTTCGCTTAGGAGACAAAATCAAGTTCTAGGAAGATGAATGGGTAGGAGGGAATATCACTGATAAAAGTCATTTCCAAGATTGTATATGATATCAGAATCTATTAATAAAACCATAGGGTATAGGGGTAAATGGATATAGGACAATTGGGTCTGGAAGATACATTGAAAGAGAGAGATAAATTAGTTTGGGAAACAACACAAGAACAATAATTATTGCAAATTATAGAAAATATTAATCACAAAACTAATACTGTTGATGAGTGGCTATGCAAGAGAGATAAGGACAAATTTTCACAGTTAAATCAATATACAATGTTTTGAAATGGGATTCAATAAGTGAAAATAATGGGCTATTCACGTATCTTTGGAGTTTGAAGATTCCATTGAATCCATTGCACTTTGGATGGAGAGTGATTATTGAGAAGGGTTCCAACAACATTAAATCTATGCAGAAGAGGAGTCTCAGTGGAAGATTTAAGATGTGTAATATGTAAGGAGAAAGAGGAGACAACCTGACGTCTAGGAGTCTCTTCTGCCAACCACAACCATCTATTAACCAATTTTCAAAATTAAAATACAAAATCAAATATAGCTTAGAAAGACACGTGGTTAGTAGTTGTGTGGGGTAAATGAAACCAAAGGAATAGAGCAGAGTTTAGGCAGGGAAAGATAGATATGTAGAAGATATTTGATGTCGTACTCAACTTGAATTATGGTTATGGATGAAATATAAATTACCAGAGATAATGTTCTCATATATCGAATGATATCAATGTCCAATACAATGCCTCAAAGTACTAATATTCATGTCGCCCACAGAGGAAATTGTCTCCTTATTGGCCTATAGGTTTTCTATGTTGTTTACAGGTTTTCAGCAAATGATAATAAAGATAGGAAGGACACAAATTGGAAGGGAACACATGTTGTATGTGTACTCTGGAAGGTTTCATAGTGGTATCGATGCAATAAATTCTAGATAATCCAGAGTAGTGGAATTACTGCAAGAGAGATGATCAACAAAGAAAATCTCAATGACAGGGGGTACCACATCCACAATACTAAGGATCAATTATGTTATACAATCATGTTACAAGATTATTTTGGTGGGACATGGGACAAAAAATAGCAAGAACAAATATTTCTTCAGAGTTGTAGTAATAACAAGACACAACACAACAACAAATTGCAATGAAAAGGCTAATAAAAAAAATTACAAGTTAGATGAAAAGTTATTCATGATGAGAGTCAATGATAAATTTACTTCTATATAAATGTTGGGTATTAGAATGTTATGATGAGGTTGCATGTAAGGAGCATAATGCTAAAGCGACAAAGGCACAAAATAGGAGCACGCGGACTTATTTGGAGAAAAGATGTTAACCAACCATAGAACATGTTTTGCAAACTGGGCTAGTTATTGTCACAAAGTGATTTAAACAAAATGTATTTTTTTTAAAGAGGTTTAAATGTTTGTACATTTTCACACATTTTTGTAGAAGAGTTAGAGTATCTCTAAAATACTCTAATATATTTATTTAATCTTCGCTAAAAAATGCTAGCGTATAGTACTCTAGTCATGTGTTTGTTAACTTTTTGACAAGTATACCAAATCATACAAGTAGTAAAAATGAAAAGTCCAAGCATCGATTCCCAAGGAATTTGCATGTGTTCAACCAATGTGAATTCTTACTAATTTAAACTATAAGTTAACGAAATTGGTTCATACAAATTTAGTAAGTTGTGATCATTCTAAATTTAAATAATTAAAAACTACGAAATTAAGTTTATGTTACTTAGATCAGGGTAAAGATTCATTGGGTTGGATTTTATGACTCAACTTAATGCAATTATTCTTATCAATATGTCTCTAGCATATAAGTTTACTAGTTATAATTCCTTATAAACAAGTTATAAACCTCAACATGAAAATATCAATTCCTTAGTTCTTTTTACACAAGATTTGCATTAAAAATAAGTGTTTAGAAAGACAAAAATATGTCTAGAATCACAACTCTAAGTTGTTCAATCCACTAGTAGAACAAAGGCCTTCTAACTAAAATAACTGAATTACAAAGTAAGAGTTGAATACTACGTCGGTTGGAGCTGGAATTGACGTAATAGAAGACTTTTTACATCGGTTGGAGTTGGAACCAACATAAAATAAGACTTTTTACGTCAGTTGTAGCTTACAACTGATATAAAAAGTCCTCTATTATATCAGTTGTAGCTTACAATCGACGTGAAAAATCTTATTTAAAAAAAGTAATGAGTTGATAAATCTCTAATCGATATAAGAAAACACCACAAAAAAATTTAAAATTTTTCAACAAGTATAAATATGTGAAATAAAAGGCTACAATCTAAAAAGATGGATGAAAAATAACAAAAACTAAAAAAGTAATAGTAAACAATGAAATTTTTGGAATTTCTAAAGGCCCAATCCCCTTTGGGTAATGGCCAGGAACTTCGTGATCTCATTTTGAGCAACTTTCATTTTTGGATCGTCTCAATTTGAGCTAAAAGTTATGGTTGTTTGAAGTTTTTTCGTCATAAATTTTTGAAATCCTAAATCTATGATAAATCTATACAATGTAAGAACTTTACCATCAAATATACACTAAATCAAGTTGCTGATAAAAAATTTGGGTCAAAAATAAATTTCTAACTATTTTTAATGAATTTTACAAATTTGTTAACCTCTTGCAAAAAGAAGCTCATGAGGTGTCGAACAAAGCATTCACGACGGTGGAGAAAGACTCAAGCATCAAGTGTATAAAATCCTTAGAAACCCACAATGTAAAAACTTAGCAAATCACCTATGTAAAAAATGCTAAAGAAAGTATATGAAAAGGTAATGAAAGAACCAACCAAATAACATGAGTGACAGTGAAAACGTAGAGAACCAAGAATGAAAAAACTCAACCGAGACAACCATAGAGCTTGTGCACGCCAAACGAACGTGAAAGAAGCCGAAAATGGAGCCAAATTAACCCTAGCAAAACTAGTGAACACAAAGATGCAAATGAAAACTAGTGAGAAGAGACACACGAAATGCAAATGAAAACCATTGAGAAAAAAAAGCGGCACCACGAGAAATGAACCCCACAAAGTGAAATAGGAGAATGCAGCGAGGCTTAGTGAAGGAGAAGGAAGTGTAAGAAAAAAATGTTGCCCAAAAGTTAAAATCCCCAATTTTAATTTGATGGACATATTACACCGGTTGGGAGTACTCAACCGACGTAGTATGTGGTCAAATCTTATCTAATTTTACCCAAAATTCACTCGCGCCCCATAAGGAGGATATTACTTCAGTTGGAACTCCCAACCGATGTAATATGGGCTATATATTATGTTGGTTGGGACCTTCCAACCGACGTAGTATCTTCAACACCATTAGAAAGTTTTCAAATTTTGAATTTTTATTTTTTCAGTCTTTTTTACATCGGTTATGAGTGACAACCGACGTAATATGGGCTACATACTACGTCGGTTAAGACTTTCCAACCAACGTGGTATCGTCAGCACCATTACAAAGTTTTCAAATTTTTAATTTTTCAATCTTTTCTACATCAGTTATGAATGACAACCGACATAGAATATGATATATTACGTTGGGTTTGAGTTAACCGACGTAGTATCTCTTTAAATATTTACAAAAATGTCACTGCATTTTTGTTTATGCCGGTTTCATGTTAACCAACGTATTATCCTGTCATAGAATGTATTTTTTGTACTAGTGATCTTAAAATTTTCTAAAAGCACTTTCTAATGTTTAGATACATAAAAAAAATAGATAATCAACATGCAACATGAAGCATGAAGAAAGAACATAAGGCTTATGTGTAATTTTCTATTGTAAGGAGAAAACTACTTTGAGTTGAGATTCATTACATCCAACCCCACAAAAAGAAGAGTTAGTTACTCTTATACATTGAGAGAAAGATGTGGCAAAGATAGTGACAAGATTGAACTAGAAGTCTTCCTAGCCTCCTTCTGAAAGCCTCCTTCTGAAAACAATCTTCTGAAATCCTCCCTTCCCTTTTTTTCTCCAAAAGGTCTCTTTTGCCTTTTAATTTCACCTTTTCAACCACACTAAAAAGGTATTTTTTCGCTAAGGCAAACATAACCATTCATTGAGCGAGAAACAACTTTTTAAATAATGTTTGCTTATTCACTAAATACACATGTTTATCGCTACGTAAGGGGGGTCAAACTTTTAGTTAGAGAATGTTCTTCTCATTAGGCGAGTACATTGTTTTCATTATAAGAAATTTTCAATTTACTTACGAATTATTACATACAGAATTTTATCTATAGGTAAATTTAATATTATCTACGAATCTATTTCATATGAATTTTATCATTTTATATTTTGTATATTTTTTACTTTTTTGAACAAAATTACTATTTTTAAATTTAGCATTAAAATCCTTTGTTATATTTCTTGTAATCAATGTTATTTATGGAATAGAGATAAAAAAAAAAACTACGGAAAAATCTAAGCGACTTTTTGTAGATAAATCACAGTGTTTGTCTTTTTTTTTTTTTTCTACTTTCTTTTTAGCAGTAACATGATCTTCTGTTTCTCATGCTAGATATCTCCTAATAGATGATAAAGAATGAAACTGCTTTCTGGTATGAGGTCCATAGTAATACTAAACAAACAAAATTAGAAAAGAAGACGTTACAAATCAAATGAAAAAGAAAAAGAAGGGTACCCAATTCTAAATATCAAATGTGCTAGGTGAAGAAGATATGAAACGCATATTAGACAAAGAAAACAACTAGTTTCCGATTTTTGTGTGTTGATTATCATGTATAATAAATAGAGTAAACTACTAAATGACTTTTCTCCCTGTGAACTTTTAAGTACTAAGGAATTGATTTCTCCTCAAATAAATCTTTTTTTAAGTCTTAATCACACTTGATCCTCATGATTACATACCAACTATACCATTATGTTATTCCCAACAAATAATAACATCAATTATTTGCACAAAATGGTAACACAGAAAGAGGAAAATTTCATATCAGCCCCCAATCTAGGATTAAAAACTAACTTTTTATATACTATTAATTAACTTCTTCTAACAGCACAAAAATATTTTCATACACGGATAAAGTGATGATTCTTCTTGAACTATATTATTTAATTTTAGATGTGGTGATTTGAAGAGATGCAAAACTTAGCAATAACCTTGATAGATGTAGGTACATAAGAATAATATAATATATATGCATGAATAAACAATTATTGGAGCTCAACATGTGTAGGTTTAGATCCACGGGACCTTTCTTCCACAATCCAACCCTTAGCAAGATTAAAATGTGAGGAACTACCAACATGTTATTTATACGGAAGGGTGGGTTTGTGAGTCTGTTGTGGACTTTGAACAGGATTTATGAGTTGAAAATAAAAATCCTTATACAGTCATATAAAAAAATATATTAATTCTACAGTTTATTTGATTCATTTAAGTTGAATTCATGATAAATTAAATTGATTTATATAATTAGTTAAAAAAATTAAAAAAATCATTTAATTTCTGACAAAATATTAAATTAAAATTTAGAAAGTTTGGTCTATTATATATTATATATAAAAATTACAATTTATATAAGTATAATATATATATATATATATATATATGTATATATAAAATGAAAATAGTCACATATAATTAGGTTAAGCCGTGTGAATACTCATAGTGAAATGTATGTATTCATAAGAGAATACAAAGTGTTTACAGGGTACAGCGCACACAGCTTCTAGAATACAACAACAACAAAAAAAGTGTGTACAGTACACACAAATTAGCACCTTAAATAATTCTTCAATTATCATCAAAGACAAATAACATTAAAAATTTAAAAAATATATCTTTATGATAAAATTAACCAAAATTTAAATTCTTAAAATATATCTTTTTTCTTAAGAAAATGTTATAATAAATTATTTACAATATTGTTTTATATAAATATTATTTTTACATGTTATTTATATAATGGTAGGCATGAGGGCATGATATATGTATGGGTTGGATTTAGGACCTTCAAAATTTGATGACAAGTAAGAAGTGTACATAATATCTGAATATCATCACCAAACCCAATCCTTACTCTTTTTTTTTTTTTTTTCATTTTTTCTCCTCTTTCTACAAATTAACTTTTTTTTTTCTTCTCAAATCTTAAAGTTATGTTGATGTCAAATTAATAATAGTAAAACATAAGAAAAATTAATTTGGATAACCGAGTAAGCATCCCTTTTTTTTTTTTTTTTTATTTTTTTATTCATGCATGTTGAAGATTGTCGGAAAAATGGAATTTTAAATATTGTTAAACTAATATTTAATAATGAATAATTGGGTTTAAGTTAATGAACAATTATTTTGAAAGTTAGATTTTTTTTTTTTCAAAAATCTGAGTTCTTTTTGACGGTAAACAAGAACTTTGGTATGAAAAACATTCTTAACCACATACCTTTCTAGTTTTAGAATATGTTTATGCATCAATTAGGAGAAAATTTGATTTATATGAAAACTGTGAAATAGGTATTCTTTTAGAAAATTGTTATAATATTAAAAGTATAATTACTTTGTCAATTGATATTGTTTGTCGTTTGAATGGATTAAATCTCGTCTGAGATGTTTGAAATACTAACGTAAAGTATGTGTGTTATGTTTCAGTTACTATGGATTGACATAAAATTTGACACAAAATTTATGATATTATTTTAATTCAGAAAAGACATTTTACAGTGATTAACTTAGATCTGACGCAATAACAGTACGTGGAGTCTAGTTCAACGTATAATGTCTTATTAATACAATAAATTTGCTTTATTCCTGATTTTTGCATTGTGAACGATCTCTGAGTTCATTCTTCCTCTTTTTTAACCACCATCAAACTTATGTTGCTTCATACCAGTGCTCTAATCATCTCTTTCCTTCTCTCTGTATTTCATTTTATTCACTTGACCTTGCCATTGATTTTTTTTTCAGAGACACCTAAAAATAAAATAAATAAGAAGGAACACTTAAGGGGTGTTCCAACTCTATTACAAAACAGAGAAACTACGATTAAGAAAGTAGTATCTCAACTAACAAGTATCCTCAATACATTATTTAAACATATACAAACCACAACCTACTAGGCACTAAACCAACATTATAACAGAGATACCAACTAGCAAACTGATCACATGTTCAAGGAAAAGCAAAGTATGGATTTACAAGTTTTCTAGACTTGCTCTGACTATAAATAGCATCTAAACAAGACAACCTATTCAACTCACAGTTATGTCAACGTGTTCAGATATGCTTATTATGAGCAAGTAGTGCATCTGCAGCTAAACAATGTCTAAGGGCAGTCTGAGCTTCAAGGTTCTTCTTGTTAAAAGCATCTTTGAACTTGAAGAATACCCTTCTGCTACTGATAAAGTTGATCTCCATTCATCTTTCCTTCAAACGTCAATCTACGCACAACTGTCTAAGCCTTGGATCTGCACAAATCTGTCAACCTGCAAAAACTATTGAAAATAAAGTTGATTTTTTGTTCTACAATATTCTAGACTTTTATATAATTAGTAGAGTAGTTGGGAGAAGTCTACAATATTCTAGAGATGTCTAAAGTTAATAGGGTAGTTGGGAAGTCCACAATCAATAAGGTAGTTGGGATGTTCAAATTAATTAGGAGTCTAGAATGTTCCCATGAGTACTATAAATAGAGCTAGTCATTTGTCATTTGTATCAAGCCATTTTGAGAAGTAAAAGTCTTCTAAAGTTTCTTTCCACTTCTCTTGTATCATTCTCCTTTATTTTTGAGGTTATTCTTCTTTGGTTGTATTCTTCCATCCTTTGAGTGTTCGGTCTTGGGCCAGCAGACTTTTTCTCTTTTTTCTGCTGTTCTTTTATATTTTACATGGTATCAGAGCCATAAGGGCTCTAGTATCGTGTGTCAAGATCCCTTGGTGGAAAAATAAACCAATACCTCAAAAATGGATTCAAGTGGTCGTAGTGGACTTGGTATTGAGGTATTAAATCAATCCAACTACAAGGTATGGAGGACTTGCATGGAGTCTTACCTCGTTGGTGAAGATTTGTGGGATGTTGTTGATGGGATTAATACAACTTCTCCCACAGACGAGCAAGGAAATGTTGATGCATTCAAAAGATGGAAGCAGTTGAATGCAAAAGCGGAGTTCGTGTTGAAGCGGTCGATTTCTCACGGCTTGTTCGATCACATCATGCGGTGCAATTCAGCCCATGAAATTTGGCAGACTCTTGACAGACTCTTCAATAAGAAGGATGAAGCACGACTTCAGATTTTGGAGAATGAGCTCGCTAACACTACGCAGGGTAATCTCTCCATTTCTGAGTATTTTCTTAAAATTAAAAATCTTTGTTCGGAGATTTCCTTGTTAAATCCAAAAGAGGCAATTTCTGAAGCTCGGATAAGAAGAATTATTATTCGAGGA
>Ga0099824_1006585_pt1 | contig 15859 bp, 3 predicted proteins | sample SiratrowhiteBW_FD_76837 | JGI IMG/M metagenome (GOLD analysis project Ga0099824, IMG submission 76837) | Root nodule microbial communities of legume samples collected from California, USA - Siratro white BW | ecosystem: Host-associated > Plants > Roots > Nodule | place: USA: California...
ATATATATATATATATATATATATATATATATATATATATATATATATATATATATATATATCATATTTTAGATTGATGTTCATATATTTATTCTTTACAAGCATACTTATATTGTTTTTTATTGTTAATGGAAATATAACTGTGAATATAAGTTTAGGATTAAGTAAAAATAAGAAATCGAACAACACATAAAAGAGAAGATTTATATTATCTTAATATGTTAGATAAAAAGTATGTCAATTTCTTATATATTAAGTAATGTATCGTAATCTCTCCCGTAAATCTTTCTCTTAAATAGAAAGTCAGGCTCATAAATTATATATCAAATATTGAAAATTGTATTCTAAAAAAAATGTAATATTTCTACTTTTATTAGAAAAAAATCATGAAATATGATTGGCTAGGAAAACTTGCTTATAGGCTTAAAAGAGAATCACAATTGTTCTCTTGTCTCAAATATAAATATAAATGAGAATAATTATTTTTATATTCTCCATGTTTCTAAAGTATTTCTCATTGAAAATTGATGTTATTGATAAAAGATAATCATTACAGGTAAGATCACAGTTAAATGAAAAATGTCTTAAAAATTACATAATTAAATAATGCAATTAATTATAAATAATTTATATTTAAATAACCCATATCCAATAAAAGAAATCTTCAACAATTCCAAATTTCATTTTTGATTTATATATAAGTTGATTTTAATTTATAAAAAAAGTAATTTCATCTTTCTCTTCTCACTTTTCTCTTTAAGAATAACTTATGGAGAACTTTTTTAAATATATTTAACTGTTGAATTTGGGATTATAAAATACCTTCACACTACAGAAGGTGATATGAAAGTAATAATATTTGTTAGTAATTCATTGGAGAGAACTTTAACAATGAATCATCTTCAACTAATAAGATTTTTAAGAATAAATATCTTCATCGATTCAAAATATTAATAGAGATATATTGGTTAGTTAATTTTGCTCACTTAAATTCCAAGTTCTTTAATAGAAAAAAAAAATAGAAATAATTGTCATTCATGATGAAGCTAGGTCAGGTGCTTGTGTCTATCTTTATGTTGGCTATGAGACATTAATGGTGTTAAATCGTGATGATGATGATGATACTAACAATCTTTAATAAAGAACAGAGAGAATGAAATAAGTTTGTAACATTAGGGTTGGGTTGGCAGGGATGTTGTAGGACACAAGAAAGACTATAGATACAATGTTGTGTGAACAATCAATCACCTTAGTCACCATGCCTACACCTCGTACTAATTAATTTTATTATTTCAATTTCCAACCTTGGTTTCCTTTTCTACTTTTAAATTTCTTAATAATATGAACACTTTTATTGTTAACAAATGTAAAACCTTCCTACAGTATATAATAGGTAACAGTTTTTCATTTTTAACTGTTAGATATTTTCTAATTAATACCAATCAAATTGTTTCTAAAATATAAAATAGATAATTTTTTAAATATTGATATTTCTTTTATTGTTAATATTCGTAAAAACACTCATAAATTATATAGTAGACTACATCTTTTAAAGTACGGATATTATAACATTAAAATCATTCATGATACGTATAATAAAAAAACAAATCTGGCAAACCATAAAAAGAGAGATATAGATGACACATCTACAACTAAAAGACAAATTAACGGTGAAAAATTTTAAAAAGAAGTATGCACAAAGAAAAATGGTGACGACTGATTTGAAGATAATGTTAGTTAAAGTGTAAAAAATAGAGAAATTATAAAATTTTGAAAAAAATAATTGTCAAGAGATGTATCACTGTTAGAAATTTTTCTAAATTGTGAAAGAATTCAAAGGAAAACTCATACAATTAGGGAGTTAGAAGAATAAGAATACTAATTAGGTATGTTGTGTTAAGTAGAGGAAGAAGTGGTTTGATTGAGAAATAGTAAAAGTTATTAAATTGATGCAAGAATTATCAATAAACACTTAAAAAAAAGAAAAGAAAGGAGATATGAGAGTGTGAAATGATATTGAAATAGTAATATACACTTTTAATTCGACCTTGACAAAATAGTAGGGAAAGAGAGGCCAATAACATGTATATAAAAAAAAAAAAACACTTCCTAAAATACAAAATTTTGCTTAAAAAATGATTTTAAATAGAGTGTCTATAAAGGATAATGTAACTAAAAGAGAACATTTGTGGATAAATAAATGAAACAATACGTCATTATATGTAAAATAGTTAATTATGCATAGAATAAGTGCTATAACTAGATAGGTATTATCAACCTAAAAACATTTCCAAATTTTTAGTGATTAAAGTTTTAATAAGAAATGAAATAGATTTTACAAGAATATACGAATGACCGTGACTTTAATACTATAGAAACATAGAGATTCTGTTATTTTTATAAATAGAAAGGTTAATGTAGCATAAATGTTTAGTGTAACACAATTAAAAATGTGAATCTGGATTAAAAACAAATATCTTAAAATATTTTTTTCTTACTCTTATTATCATTTTGATTTAATCTATTCAATGTATAAGTATATATAAATTATAGCGAATAGAGAGGTTTAAATAAAACAACTTATCTAAATAAAAAAAAACACATACAAATCTAAAAATAAAAATAAACACACTAAAATCTTAGTAAAAATTTTAATTATTCTAAAAAATTTATAATCATATAATAATATATTTTTGTCTAGAAATATAAAGTTTACTTATATAAATATAATTTATATAATTATATCAATTTTAGCTAGCTTATCAGTTAGTTATATCAAACTCATCTAATCCAATAAAATAGTTTATTAATTCAAAATATATAAACTAAAAACTTATCAACTTAATTTGGAAGTTATAAATTAACTTAGTAACTAGTTCATAAATTATTTTTATAAAAAAAAAATTCAAGTTTTGAGCTTATATTAGAATAAATTTATCTAGGGTAATATGATTACAGTTCAATATAGATTTAAGAAATTTCTGAAAACTAACATTTTCCCACTCTTATATCAACCTTATGTAAATAGTGAGATACACATTAAGAAAATTGCATGATCGAGAACACGTTTTTAAATTATGGTAACTAATGTAATAAAATTTTAAGTTTGCCAATCAACAATGAATAGCTTTTTGAGTAAAGCTCGAAACAAAAGTGAAAATTTTCATCATACCAACTTCACTTATACAACATTTAGCAACGACATCTTTGAAGTTCTAATTTTGCTTAAAAGCATCATTAATAAAGTCAAAGTGGTGCTGCAGGCCTAAACCAGAAATGGTTTTGGGACAGATTGTTTTTGCAAAGGTTCTTTCCCAATGTTGAGTCTCCAATAAGAGATGAGATGCTAAAAAACAAAATACATTAACCTCTTTAAATATGAATTATGACGTGAAACTCTTCAAGGAATGCCTCACTATAAATGTATTATCAAAATTCATTGTATTTATCTACTTTTTAAAAATTTAATTACTGTTTTGCCAACAAGCATTCAATGCCTTTTTGACCAGACTTCCCCAATAATTATACTCAGCAAGTGCCCCCAGCATAATTTTCCATCATGATTGACATTACATATAAACATTAATAATTACATTTTGTTTTTTTTCTCATTTTATATTTTCTTATTTCTTTGGCTGTGAAACATGAGTGTGTGCTTGATTAGTATTATGTGTTCCGCATGCATGGAACTGAAATTATCTATAAATTAAGTTGATGATAACCTCGTAAAATGAACTCTGAGATATGCTAACAGTATTAAAATTGTCTGTGCATGGAACATAAATAGGAATTTCATAAATTATATATGTTGGATTTCTTAGTGTTTGAAAAAAAAAAAAGTTTGATTGTACGTGCAGCTTTATGAGAGATTTAACACTTTCTTGGATGATAATTTGTATATAAGAATCAATTGAACTATTTAGACAGACCATAGCACCTGATAAAAAGTGCACTCGAGAATGTAATGATTTTATTATAGTCTTCTTTCTTTGAAAGATATCGCCCACCGAACACTAAAAGGAACATGAAATAATAATGACAAAAGAGACAGAAAAAACATAATGGAGCGTGTCGGATTCTCTCAACTCTCCTAGTTATTTTCATTAGTCAGATGAGCCAATAGATAAAATTTTTGACTATATATAAATAATATAATATGCTGATAAAAAAATTATATAATATAATGTGACAGGGTGAAATACATTGAACAATTGATCTATCATGAATCACAAATTTGATATCCTGGAATGAAGGGGGAGAAAGAAAAAAAAGAAAATAGAGGATAGATATTTTGTATCGTTAAGGTACTTGAAGAGAAACACGGAGAAGACTTTTATAATAAAATCAGACATACACTAATATGATTTCACTGTTGTGTCAGTTATATTTATTTTATTACATACATTATCGTTTTTTTTCAAAACTTATGGTGGGTTTAAGAATTATCACAAATTTATGTTTAAATATTTTGAAAGAAGTTTCAAAACTTAGCAAGGATATTTGTAATTTGAAATCTTTCTGTTAGATGTAAAAGATAATATGATCTCATATAAAATGGATATCAAGCTCGAAATATTTTGAATTCAGAATCAATATCTTTAAATCATTGATAAAATATATCAATTAATACAATAATAGTTTATATAACTCATACTTTTAAGGAATTTGAAATGAAAGATTTATTTAAATATTTCCTAACAATATTTTCAGTTTTCTAGTTCATATAAAAAAGTATTTATAAATTATAATCCTTTTATTGTAAAAAGAATGAAGTACTTTAAACGTCACTATTAGAAAAGGGTATAATTTCAAGAATTTAGTCTACAAACGTTTGTATTAATTTAAAGGGTATAAACGTTACCATTAATAAAACCAAACAAAAAAAAAAAGGTATAATTTCAAGAATTTAGTCTGCACAATGTTTTCAGAAGGAGTTTATGTATAGTTCGTTTGAATTTACGATTACCCGTGTAAGAGTTTAAAAGAGTTATAAAAAGTAATATATTTTCGGTAATGTCTTAAAAGTAACATATGGCATGTTTCAAAATTATTTTAATATTTATCTTCAAAAGCTTTTCATGATAGTTTAAGAAAATACTTTACAGCTTATACGAGAAGGGTTTTATTTTTTTATTAAATAAATAACTAATAAATAATATTTTATTCAGTAAGCCCTTACGTTTAACTAAAGCAATCCTTTCTTATAATTCGACCCCTTAAAATTTGCTGTTGAGCAAATAATTGCCTCATGGAATAATTAATTGTCAGAAAATATTTCTAACCTAGTTGACTAAAGATATTGGCAACACAATAAGCTGTTTAAGAAAATAATGAAATTTTGACAATTTCATCAATGATTTAAAAACTTATTTTTAGAAGTAACATAATTATGAAAATAAACTTTTATATTTATAAAGAAAAAAATTAAAAAACTGCTTTTTTATATTAAATTTATTGTTTTGTATACTAATTATCTTAAAAGTTATAAAAGACAATCTTCTTAAAAAAAAAAGTTATTTAAATATTAATTTTAATTATTAAATAAAATAGTTATTAATTGAGATCAAAATAACCATTAAACTAAATTTAAGCTGTTAAGTAAGATAATTAATATCTAATATTATTTATCAAAGTTTTAGTTATTTATATTTTTAAATTATAAATTAGTCTATAATTAAATTAGTAACTAATTTTATCATTTTGGTGACCGATCAATTGATTTCTAAAATCAAATTTTTTTATAGTGTTAATAAATATAATAAAACTATTTTACACTTTTTTGACCATTAAACTTTTTGATACGAAAAAAAATATTAAATATCATGTTAGACAAATAGTTTATTTGTAATATAAAAGTGAAATAAATTATTTGTTGATACGATATTATATAATATATGATTAAAAAAAATAAAATGTGGTGAAGCTATTTCTTTATTAAATCAAAGTAAATAAAGTAGGTGGTCCTTTCAAAAGTGTCGTAAAGAGTAAATGCTTGAAATTGGTATAATTGATATTGTTTCAATAAGATATTTTAATCTCTGAAATTTTAAAAAACTTATTTTCACTCCTAAATTTGCTAAACAAATTATCTACTTTCTCCTTTTCAATTTTGATTTTACTGTCATCTTTTATATGACAAAAAGAGATTATAATATTTTGACACTATATACACTAAAATACATTCATTTAATACTAAAATAAATTATTATTTTATTATTATATAATATTTTATTATAAAAATTTGGTGTCAAATAAAGATAAATTATGAATAATAATGTTAAAGTATACTTTTTCAATAAGAAAATGAATACAAAGTTTTTAAAGTCTCAAAGACCTTATGTTTTATAAATGTATTAGAAGGAACATGGTTGGGTAATGTTAACTGAGAAATGAGGATTGAAGGGGAAACAAAGATGAATATTACATGATATTAGAGGGTTTGCCACTGATTTTGGAGCATGGAGTTGGTTAATGTAATTAGCTCATGATGAATGCAGCTTCCACAGAAAGATTGTTGCTTCTCAAAAGACACTTCTGAGATGTTAGGGATATGAAGGAAAAGTAAAATGTAGTATGTTTTCATCTCCAATTTTCTTACGTACAAAGAAACAAACTTAATTCATTATCACTTAATGCTTTGCAGTCGCGGCAACAACATACTTGACCTTAATTCTCATTTTCCCTGAAAATTATGACAACGATGAAGCTTACACCTTGTATTTGCCATACTAAGAAACATACAAGTTTGAAGAAAAGAACAACTGAATAATGATAATCAGAAAACCAACATTAATATAACAAGACTTAAATTCATCTTATTCCTATTTTTGAAACAAAACACCAGAAAGATATAAACTTTTCTCAGTTCAGTCAGCACTAAGCCGAATGAATAATGTTGTGTTGCAGTTGTTTCATCCAGAAAGCATCCAATGCATTTCTTTTCATCAAATTTTGCAATATCCAGAGCTTCATCAACCTCTCAATGTTGTATCTACATGCATATCTTGTTTGTTACATATATTCAATTTTGTACTATCCCTTTTCCCAGTTAGTTATATCTACAAGTTAATTTTGGACAAAAGAAAATTTGGTCACTTTCTTGAAGATACTGTTATGCTGTGCAATTATTACTGGCTACCATGTAGAATGCAGGGCGTAACTAGTTACCACAATCCCTGGAAGAGTACAGAGTCATAATAGCACAGAAAAGGCTTTCTTAGCACAGTAAATTTGTAATAGAAGGATAAGAAAGTGAGATGAAAAATTGGAGGACCGTGACAATCGTCTCTTAAATCTGGGATGAAAGGTAACACAAAATGATTTGTCTGAGTGTTCACATGTCTTACCAAAGTCTACATTAAGTAGCATACTAAAAGAAATCATGTTGCTTAGACTACAAAATGGAAGGGTTCTTCCCTTCATGAAGTATGGAGGCGTGTGATGAATACAAAGCAAATTATTCTTTCGCCTTTTACTTAAAAATACTGTGCTTTCTTCACAAAAATGGCTTGTTCCAATTTTTGAGGAGTTTACCTATTTGGTAGACCCTTCTATGTATTGGATTGTTATGATTATCAATGTTTAGGTGTGTTTCCATTGTAGTGGAATCCTGTAATTCTGTAGAATTCAGTCCGTGCAAAAACACCATCAATGATTTTGGGCACGTTGGTAATTTTCTGAGCCTAATCAACTCCCATCTTAACATAAACTCAAATCACTTGGAGGGATAATTACTCCTTTGCATCTATGGTCCTCCCCTCTCCAGTTGCCTATATCTGCAAGTTAATTTTGAGATATTAAAATTCAGTTACTTTGCTGGAGATGTCATGCCAAGTGATAGTTGTTTGCTTAAGTCCAGGTGCGTGTTGAGGCAGAATTCAGTTACTTTGCTGGAGATGTTATGCCAAGTGATAGTTGCTTGCTTTTAAGTCCAGGTATGTGCTGAGGCGTCAAAGTATTCTTTGATCAAAGCCCATATCGACCGGTTTACTAAGAGCTAATAAATTACTTGTGCTATAAACATCTGTTCAGTATTTACATTAGACATGGAGCCGTGTGTTAGAAACATAGCGAACTATTCTTTCGCCTTTTACTAAAGAATACCGTGTTTCTGTCACATTTCGCGGCATACATTAATTTTTGGAAGGGTTTCCTTTTTGGAAGGGTTTCCTGTATAGGAAAACCTGCATATTAGTCTTAAAATTTAATGTCACAATATTTGGAGTACACATGTGCTTCTGTAGTTCATGTCAGAATTTTTGTAGTTCATGTCAGAATTTGCTGTGGGACTTTAGTTATTCTTCATTATTGTGTTTTGCTTACCTGGATGGTTAGTGTTCATTTAGTTTCATGTTGTCCAATGCCTTCTGAAAAATCTGGATAAATTGGTTATTTAGGTTGGTTGTTGTCAAAGTATTCTATGAATTAAGCTTATTAAGTTTTGTGCTGCATCTTATTTCAATTGGTAGACAGAAATTGGGTACTGTAAGGAGTGACAGTAAAATCGAAAAAAAAAATCTATTTCTTTTCCAATTAGATTCTCTGATTTTTTCCTTTTTCAGATGCTCATTATATAAGTCTTAATAATAATATATATTATTAGTCAAAGGAAGAAAATGAAAAACTAAATGATTGTAGATTCAATATACAAACAACCAAATCCTTGTGCATCATTCAGCCCTGCTCCAAGCTAAGTGGCTATTTTTAAATGCAGATCTCCTGCTGATCAGGCTAAACAAATTACAGAGGCAATGAAATGAAAAACACTAACCACTATCTTGGATTTAATCTGTCCTCTTTTCAGAGATGGGTTTGTGTTTCCGAACCTGTTCCTGTTGGCAACTTCTGCAGCTGGAACATGCTTGAGAGGGTTCTTCATCCTTTCAAAGAAACTGAAGTAAATGGATGGTTTGAAATGAGATATTTATCAGGTAGTTGTGTTTTAAAGATACGAGGATGAGAAGAGTACTAGGTTTACGAGTTTATATAGATGTCCAATTATCTTATTGAAAAATTGAAACTATACTAGAGAATTTGTTATAATAAACTCTACCATCTTGTTTTTCTTATGTTAAGTTATAATAAAAAAAGTAGTAACAAGTTGTGTCAAGTAGATTTTAGTCAGAACTTGTTACAATAATTTCTCATTTGTGGACTACATTAGTTACGGCTTAAGAGATCATTATTAAGAGTGTTTATTAATAAAAATATTAAGGATAATAACATTTAAGCTGACATAATTTTTTCAACTGATAAATATTATAATGTTACATCATTAGTCAAAGGTTTTGGTTTAAAAATTTCCAATTTAAATTCAAACAATAAAATTTTGAAGATTTGTTTGCTTATTGTATTGATGCAATTGTTTTGTTTTTTAATCTACACGTGCAAGTGGCATTGAGATTGACTTTTAAACCTTGGTGCTGGTTTCTGGTAAGAGGTTTGGTCAGTAGTTTTTTTCTTTATTCCTTTAATTGGAACCAATCAATTGATTTTGTTTGCATTTCTTAATAGCAGCTGCAGTTGGCTGGGACTAAAGTATCAACTTGTGTATATATTCAGATATGTAAGTACTTTATATTATAAACACGTAAAGAAGACAATTTTGCTGGCAGAGAATCAATTCATCTGCATATTTTTTCTCAAATTCTCTTCGTTTATGTGATATCATTTATTACATTTTTAACCCCCCTTGGTCTCTCACTAGAACTATACACTCAATGAGTGTGGGGAATTACAATCCCTGAGTAAAATATGAACTTTAAGTTCCTGAGTGCTGCAAATGAACATGGTTCACTTGTTCACTTGTCTCTGTTCTGTCAGTGCCTAGTTGCACAGTCAGAATTTATTTGCTAGATGACGATTATCCACGGACACCTACTCAGATAAAGATAAAAAAGAAAGAAAACTGTAGTATTACAGGTGATATAATGGAATAAGAAAAGAGGTAAAAAAAAATTAAGTGTCAACTAAATTGTTAGACTAAGGAAGAAATACCACAACAGAAGTCAACCACACAAATAAATTAGACACTATTACAAGCCAAAAACACAGAAGGTATTTTGTTCGAAAGTTATAATTTCATATAGAGTTCCTTTTTGGCAAAATTCTCGAAGGTGACATTTCAAATTTTTTAAGAAATCTAAGTGTCATATTAAATAAAAATAAAAAAGTTGAACAACACCACAAATTCATTGTCTTAAAATTTTGGATTAAAAGAGTCACTCACTCTATGCAACCAAGCATATGCAAAATAACATACAAGGAAGAAGTACTATAGATATAGCATATACAAACTCTTACCGAGAAAAATAGAAAACTAATGTGATGTTAACTACCTCGGTCTCCATCTGAACCCATGAAAACCTTAAACCAGAAACCAACTCAGCCTATATAACCTATAATGCTTTAAAATGCACAGCTCATCCTACTTAACCCGACTTTAAACAAAGTTTTTTTATTTGACCAATCAGATTCAGATTCATAAACAATATGCTACTACCACTAGCTAGTTACAAAGTAATAATTTTCTCAGTTTCTCACTGGTATCAGATAGTATCCGAAAGAATTTGGATCCGTTGTATCACGGAACTGAGTTTAATTAATCCCTCTTTCAATGTTTATCCACTTGCCTGTCATCAAACTAAACCAAGTTATGTATCTCTACGTCGCTTATTAGTTAGTCAAATTAAGCCATAGACCAATTCCATATCAACTTGTACAATTCTTGAAACTGTAGATTTAAAATGACAGCATCCATGTTGATGGCAATGATCGTGTTTGGTCAGTGGAGTAGAAAACATGTGACATCTGACTAGCTGCAGGTAACTATTTTTGCTAGTCCATTTTAAAATGAGATACGGAAGAAGGTGGATCAGTTTATAATAAGTAGTACACAGATTTGGAAAAGAAAAGACAAAAACATTTGGTGCATCCTCCAATTTTGTGAACATCTAATTCCTTGCTTGAAAATTGAAATACTAGGTGCGTCTTCAGTATGATAGGAAATTTCTAAAACTGAGTGGCGACAGAAATAGGATTTGTTATGTTTTAAGAAAAAAATTGGTTGAATTTAACACCAACTCTTTGTTTTCTTCAAATGATTCTCCCCATAACAGGAGCCGTAGGCTGCCATAGTTTACTGAATTCAAGACACTTGCGTGAGGTGTAAGGGATATGGAGGCACAGTAAAATGTAGTATGTTTAAAATATGCTAATTAAATTATAATTCTCCATCAGCAGTTAAAAACAAGACTTGTGTGACATTTGTAGCATACTTCAAGCCCTAACAACAAGAACCATTTAAACCCATGGCACAGTCTATGATCCCATTTTCATCTTTCTCCAACTTTTCTGAGAAAAATGTCAAGGAAACCAGCTCTCCTATATCCCTATGATTTTAATTTGTTGGTGTTTTATGTAAAATATGTTTTTTTTTTTTAAATGGCTAGCAATTAACATATTCTCAGCTTATGATTATAACTTTTACGTACAATTGAACACAAATTTTTGAAATAATATAAATATCCGGTTCAACTAAATGATTACTAGACTTATATTAACATAAACAATCTGATTTTCGATTACACATTTAGTTATAATGGAAAGTTAGAAAAAACGGAAGAACCTTAAATGAAAAGATAGAAGGTTGAGGAAATACAAGACAATTCATTCAGTTAATAGTCATTGCATCTGTGCATTCTTATGTAACTGAGTGTTTTTACTATTTTTTTCACCTTATAGTAAGCCTACGAAGTTCTATTCATAACGTGTAAAAGGACAGTTCACTTTCTCGAGATACATAATATCCATCAGGCTTTCTCAACTCTTATGCTTTTATACTCTATATTTTGATCAAGCTTCGTGATAACTTTTATTTTCACCCTAACAGTTGCTCAACTCAATTCTAACCAACTTAAATTAAATTATATAAACAGAATTGGAACAATCAGATTCTGTTTAATGCTTCCAGTCAATAAGTTAGGCCACAGTGATAGACAGAAATGTGCTATTATTAGTAATAATTGTCTCAATTCCACCACAGTATCCGAAATTGCACCCCTTATTTATAAAATTATGCAATCATTATTTGCAATACCATCTTTAAGGCCATACACAAGCTTAAGATGATTTGTTTTGATTCTATTAAAGTCAGTTATGGTCGTATCAATGCACTGTTGCCAACAGTAATAGTTCAGAGGCACAGAGCCTTTGAAGAGGGCATAGAAAGTCAAAGATAATGCAGTCAATGTTTTCCTTCCACTATTTTGACAATTTCAGAAACCTCATCAAATTCACTCTTCAATAAACAAAGTAGTTAGCAAGTGAATTAAATTTTAATTACCCTCTAACATTAATTAATGGAAAAGATCTGCATCTGTTATATAGTCTATATCAACTATACCTGAGATATGTGAAATCTCTAACCATTTTACAATACAGTCCATGTTTACTCCTTTTTTTTTTCTGGTATTTGACATAGGTAGCATTCATTCATACCCTTTCTATAGTTAACACTTCTTTATCAGAATGTAGTAAGAGTTAATAATTTACAAAAAATCAACCAGATGAACAATCAAGTCCTGAAAATTCTTAGAATAGTAAATTTGTCAGACGAATGATAAGAAATGAGATGCAAGAAGTTGACAGCAGTTAAAAGGGAGTCTCAGTTTCTTTCTAAAGCCCACATCGTTTATTATCGTAAGAGAAGGTATTCTCTACAGGATAAAATCAAAGGACTGGTGCTTACAATGCTCATGGAGTCACGTGTTATAAACAAAGCGAACTATTCTTTCGCCTTTTACTAAAGAATACCGTGTTTATGGTACATTAAGTGACATACACCAATTTTTGAAAGGATCCCTCCTATTGGAAGGATCCTACAATCTAGTTAAAATCATTATTTTTCAAGTTAAAATCATCTTGTTAATAATCATAGTAATATGCAAGTTGCATTGTTATGGCATTGCAATCTAGTTAAAATCATTTTTATATAAAGTCGGATCCCTCCTATTGGAAGGATCCTGCAATAAAATCATTTTTTTAATAATCATAGTAATATGCAAGTTTCAAAATCATTATTTTTTAAGTTAAAATCATTTTTTTAATAATCATAGTAATATGCAAGTTTCATTGTTATGGCATTGCAATCTAGTTAAAATCATTTTTTTATGAAGTCATAGTAATATGTATGGCATTGAAAATGATTATTTGTTTGCCAAATGTCTGCCTTCTAAGGAAGGCTTGTCTTTATGAAAATACACATAAAAGCACATTTAATTCTTTTGTGTAGAGAAGGATATCTGGAATATCAAAATGCTTGTGGTTGGTCTTCCAATTTAACAAAGAGATTATCCCATTTTACAGCCGGTAATTGTGGACACAGGATTTTGGATATAGCTTGTTTTTGGTGTTTTGACATAACAAGGAGGTGGCATTCATTCATACCCTTTCTATAGTTAACACCTTTATCAGAGTGTAGTAAAAGTTAGTAGCTTAAAAAAAAAATCAACCAGATGAACAATCAAATCCTGAAGACTCTTTAGAAGAGTAAATTTATTAGACTAATGATAAGATGCAAGAAGTATTCAATGTGAGTGAGAAATAAGATGCAATTCAATATGTGAGTGAGAGAAAAGCTGACAGTAGTAGTCTTGAATGAATCAGAAGTAGCACACATGATTCAAGGATATTAAGTGAGTCATTTCTTTCTAAAGCCCACATCGGTTGTTATTCTAAGAGCAAGTATTGTCAGCAGGATAAAATGAAAGAGCTGCTGTTAGATTTAGTCATGGAGCCACGTGTTATAAACAAAGCGAACTATTCTTTCGCCTTTTACTAAAGAATATCGTGTTTATGACATACTAGGTGGCATACACCAATTTTTTAAAGGATCTTTCCTTTTAGAAGGGTCCTGCAATTAGTGTTGAAGTTTTGGTAAATTGGCACCTGGACATGGATTTGGTTAATTTTGTAGGTTCAATCTTAGTAAATGTAGATTTGGTTGTTAATTTTGTAGGTTCAATCTTAGTAAATGTTGTATCTTGGCTTTCGTCTCTATGCTTCAAAAAATGTCTTCTCTTATGCTTCAAAAAATGTCTTCTCTTATGCTACAAAATATCCCTAGTAAAGCATCTGAAAAGTACTGAAACTTGACATAAAGCAGTAGGAAGTACCTAAAAATAATTAGTTAAAATATATATAGATCTTAAAACTTTAAACATAACAATTCCAAAAAAAAAAAATGACAACCTACTTAATATGACCCAACAAGTGGGTGTAGTAAAGATGATTTGTATCTTTTTTTTTTAAATAACATTTGTAATGGCTTTGATTGCTTTGATTGTATGACCACCAACGTCAAACATGGTCTTCTTCTGCTGCCAATACTTGCCCATCGTCAGGCCCAACTTCATGAAAACACATGCACACATGTATCACTGTATCAGGTACAATCAAAATAAGATTGTAACAAAAAAAAAAAAACATGTTCTTTTCAACACGTCATCCTCGTTTTCACAAACATGTTTATTTTGTAAAAAAGGAAACGCGAAATATTATACAATGTTTGTGGTCGATCTCTAGTTTAAGGAAACATAAAATTCCATTTTACATGAAGTTGGTTATTGTGGGCAGGCAGAATTTTGGTTTTAGTCTTTTTAATCTCTTACCAAAAATTTAGATTTAACTTACCAAAAAAAAAAATATAATAATAGACAAGAAGGAAATTTTTATAAAGTGGTAGAAAGACTACAGTTAATTTACTGTATTAAGGTTATATTAAAGATTTGCATCCTATCTTCAATTATGTATTTGTTATTTAATTGTTTAATTGTATGTTTGGAGAAAAAATAATTTATATCAGAGGACGTTTAGGAAAGATTAGGAGAAATTAATTATAAAAATTTGAATATAAATATAATTACAGTACATATATAATGCTGATAATGTTTACGTTAATTATTACTATATATTAATATTAATATCTCAACAAATACTCATTAATAAGATTTGTATATTTAGGGTAGTCTCATAAACATTTTAATGTTATTATTCATTTGATTACTTTATTCACAAACTATATGTGAAAAAAAAAGGATATTATGGATACTCTTCTTTTGTAACACTCATCCTCTCTCCTCCCTTTAAAATAAAATAAAAAACACAAAAATAAAATTTAACAGGTACTACATAGTTACGAATGACAACAACAAACTCTGTCAAGTCTGAGTTTGAAGGAGGACAAAATTTCCAATTTATTTTCTGTTTTTTTACCACTAGTTAAGGTCAGGGCATTTAAAATGAAAGTGACAGCCAAAACAAATTGTTTTTGGAATTAAAAAGGCAATAATGGAATATAATTACAATTATATCTTTAGGTATTATTATATAATTCAAATATAATTATTTCAAACAGTATCTTCAAAAAAATCTAATTTAATTCATTCCTATTACTGAAAATTTAATTCAAATATAATCAGTGTATATCAATTTAAGTTGTCACTTGTTTTTTTTTTTTTCTATAAAAGAGACAAGGCGAATGAGAAAGCTAACCTTCTGTAAAAGGGAAGAAGAGCGAGTTTCCAACATTAGTTAATTTATGCATTATTTATAGCCTCATAAAAACGGAAATAAGAAAAATGATTTAAATATTTAGATAAGAAACTGAGGCATTAATTTTAATTAATGGCTAAACTGAAGTAGTTAAGGGAGAGCGCGTGGTTCTGTCGGAGAAAAATACGAAAAAAAAAGAAAGAGAGTAAAGTGTTTTGGTATAGAAATAGTAGATCTGCAAAAAGACGCGTTTACCAAAAAAAAAAAAAAAAAGAGAGAAGAGAGGAAGGGGGTATGATGTTGCCAC
>Ga0099824_1006591_pt1 | contig 15850 bp, 9 predicted proteins | sample SiratrowhiteBW_FD_76837 | JGI IMG/M metagenome (GOLD analysis project Ga0099824, IMG submission 76837) | Root nodule microbial communities of legume samples collected from California, USA - Siratro white BW | ecosystem: Host-associated > Plants > Roots > Nodule | place: USA: California...
ATATATATATATATATATATATATATATATATATATATATATATATATATATATATATATATATATATGTATCCATTTGGATGTCTAAAATATGGTTTGTGGATTGTGAAAATGGAGACAAATCGGTCTGCCTGTTCTTTATCCAACTTCTGAGTATTATACTTTGATAATTCTTTATCAATTTGTTCTTTCCACCAAAGTATGGTACCATGAAAGGAATTTCCAAAGCAATGTGCTTTTACTGGCCTAATTTGTGAAATATTCAATCACATTAAAAGTGGAAAATATGACAAGATATTTGAACAGAGTTGTAGTACACCATAAGTTTCACGTATCAGATTTTGTAAACACTTCATTCATTAGTAATGAAAAAATGTTTAAGTGTGGTGCAGCAGGATTAAACCAGGTGGGTTTAGGTTTTATCTGGTGTTCTTGGATGGTTGTGGCAAGATAATGAAACATGTGTGTCTCTGTAAAGGATTTTATGACTGAAGGGAGTAATTGGTTGGATTTTTAGTAATTCAAGAGGGAATTCATGAAGATTCTGTGAAGCAGATCTTCTATCTATGGGTTCATTCATCATGATCAGAGGATATTTATGGGTATCTGTGAAGATAGGTATTGACCTGGTGTTTTCTTTCAGTTGGTTTTGTTGAGGTTGTGGTAGGATTTCCTTAGGCCTGGACAGATAATCAGGGATCACATTTTTGTTTCCTTTGATATGTTTAACTGTGAAATCATATCTGGAAAACCATTCCTTCAGGCGAAGAATTTAAGGACTTAGAGGAACCTTGTTTTTCAATTCAAGCATTTTGGAAAATGATGAATTGTCTAGGTGAACTTCAAAAACATGTCCACTTAGGTGAAAGTCAAATTTTTGAATTCCATATTTTACGACGAGTGTTTCTTTGAAGGTCGTATGATAATGAACTTCTTCTGGTTTGAATTGTCCGCTAGCATGTCCACAGTAAAATCTCTGTCCTTCAACTTCTTCAATCAAAACTACTCCCCAATAATGGTCACTAGCATCTGTCTGCAGAATCCTTTTTCCTTCTCCTGGGATTTTTAATGGAGGGGGATTTTTTGCAACTTCTTTCAATGCTCTGACTGCTTCAGTTTGTTCGGTTCCCCATGGTGGTGCATTCTTTTTCAACATCTTTGACAGTTTTGAAGTGTAATGAGAAATGTTGGGAATAAAGTCTCTTATGTAGTTCAAGATTCCTAGGAATTGTTGAATTTGCTTGATTGTGAAATTCTTCTCAAAAAATTTTGGTAACTCCTTTACAAGATGAGGCTGAGGAGAGTACTTTCCTCTGGAAAATTTCATTCTGAGAAATTCTATCTTTGTGGTTCCTATCTGATACTTTGAGGATGAAAGCATGAGACCATATTGATGACATATCTGGTAGAATCTTTCTAGCAGTTCCTTATGGCTCTTCTCATATGGGGAGAATAAAAGGATATCATCTATGTATATGAGTGCAGAGGTTAAAATGGGTTCAAAGATTCGGGTCATGGCCTTTTGAAATAGTGAAGGTGTAACCTTTAATCCAAAAGGTAAGACTGTCCATTGAAAATGAGCATTTGATATGCAAAATGCAGTTTTGGGCCTATCTCTTGGGTCTAGCCCAAGTTGCCAAAAACCTGACTTCATGTCAAATTTTGAAAAGATAAAGGCATTTGTGATATATGAATAAAGGGTGTATATCTTTGGTAAAGGAAACTTATCGTATTTGAGAAAAAGATTCAACGGCCTGTAATCAATGACAAGCCTCTTTTTTCCATATAGAAAGCTTGACATGCCTAATCAGAATTTGTTGGTTCAATGAGTCCTTGTTTCAAAAGCTTTTGGCATTCTTCCAATGCAGCTTGTCTGTCACTTGGTGTCATTCCAGAGTGAATAGCCTTGGTTGGGTTTATATCTTCATTCAGTTTGAAGGGTAACTGTACAAAGAATTCTTCATTCTTCCCAAAAGGCTTTGGGTGTTGAAATAAATCATGGCTGTCTGTACACATGTTTAAGAGCTTCTCTTTGTACTCTTCATACTCTAGAGGTGTTTTTGATAAACTAAAAATTTTCATCAAAGGATTAAATGGCTTGAAACTTTTCTTGTATCTTACTCCATTTGGAAGTAATTGTATTCCTCTGAGTTGAGTATAGACATTCATGCCAATGAGGATGTCTTTTCCTATAAAATTTGTTCCTATGACCTTTGTGTGAATGGTACAATCAGGGAAGAACCTGATTCCAATGTTTTTCTTATTCATTAGTTCTGTAGTGAAAACTTCTCCGCTTGCGGCTTTGAATTTTAGCTTTTTCTGTTTCCAAATTTCTAGATGAAGAATTTTAGGATTCATCATGGTCCTGGCACAACTTCTCTGTTTTGATCAACTGGATATTTGAATTTGTTCTGAAACATATTGATCTTTGTTGGGTAATTCTGGAAATTCATTGATCAGTAAATTGATAAAGAATCTTCATTTGAATCTTTAAACACTTTTCAGTATTTTGCGAAAAGTTTTTGAAAATTTTTAATAGTTCAATTCACCCTCCCTTTTGAACTCAACCTAAATCTATTTTCTACACTCACCACGTTCGACGACGAACGACGCCATGTGCAATTCGAGAAACCACCACCAATATGCACAGAAGAACGGCGAACAAAATCTCAAGCCGCTCCAACAAAAGCTCAACAACGAGCACTTCATTGGATGCAGAACACGACTTTGTAACAAGAAATTCAAATTCACTTCAAACCGTCAATGACTGCCATGAATGCTTTCTGTGGGAATCTTTGCCAAGCTATGGGAATCTCTGCAACATAACTTCAGAGTCTCTCCACATTCTCAGTCTCTCTACGTGTGAATGCACAATAAAAAGAGTAGTAAAAACAAAGTTAATGCAGTCTCTCCACATAGTTAGGTAAAAAAAAATAAGGGTAATAATGTCAATTCACGTATATGACGTGTTTTTCTTTTTAAATAATCATCTCGCAAATTCATCTCTTATTATAATCGAAATGCACATCCATCCATCTGTTAGTATAGTCGAAACATGGATCCAAACATAGTGTAAGTGTTGTAATGGATAGATATATTTTACATTAGAAAATTTATTTCTATTTGTTTAGAAATGCTTTTATATATTATTGTGTTTTTTAACTTATTTGCTTGGGTATTTTATAGTCTTTGTATGTATGTTTATGTTTTTTTTTATTTAAGACAAATTATACTGGGAGTTTTACAATTTTTCCCTCCTTCCTTCGTTTGGAATGTGGTACAAAGTGAACAAATAAAATTGGAGCAACCACGTAAAATTTCAATGTAATACTATCAAGGTGTAGGACATCGTTCATCAATTTCACACGAACGTAGAAGTTTGTCTGTAACACTGAAATTTAGTTATGATTCTGCCGTTGTGACACGAGCAAGCCTTATCATATTTGCCACTGCTTACTAAAATGGTGGCTTTGCAATAGTTTGTTTTTCCATTTAAAAATTTTGGACACTTTAACATTTGAAGGCCTAATCAAATCAAACATTCCACAAGGCACCTTTGTTTTAATGCAGTTGGACTTGCACCGAATCAGGTACATCTAGTGAATATAAAATTCAGGATCGTTCCATGTCTAAAGAGGTAGAAAATTGAGACATGACTGAAAAAGTGAAATATTATAGATTATAGATTATAGATTATTCGCATATTCATTTAACTTCGTAGAGAAGTTGAAATTATTTTAGAGATTAAATTAACAAACAAGCCTTAAAAAGTATGGTTTAATCAGTTATCCTGGATAGGCACTAACGGCATTTGGCCTCCGTATATATCTGGGAGTTGACTCTCTTCTACCTCTTCTACCAATGTTGATTTCAGCTTTTTGTTCTCCACGAATACTATCTGCACACAACTGCAACATTCAAAATATGCTCCTACAACATCTCAACCAAATATAACATGCATTATGGAATTTGACGTGTCACCTTTTTCTTGGTGTTGTCGTCAATGAAAGGGTAAACCATTTTCCAAATTTTCATAAACAAATAAGGTGCGTGTACAATAAACATCTTTCCCAATCTTTCAGGGTAGCAATCCTGCAGTCAGACAAAGGGACACGTGAGGTCTGGATGTTTCAAGATTTGTGGAGAAAAGTGGCTGATGAAAGGAGGAAAACTTAGACCTGCAAAATGGATAGAGCATTAAGGTATCCACGAAGGTCACTGTTCGCATATCCCCACCCTTCAATGTCTGCAATGGCAAGAAATTTTTCTTGCCCCGGTGGCATCCTGACATGTTAAATAGGCATATTAACAATCTTTACAATCTTCTAAGTATATTCACAGTTCTAAGTGTAGGTTATAATTAAACTTTTGGATCAAAACATCAGTCCAAAATGCAGCTGCACATACATCTCAAATTCATTTGTGTCAGTGATTTATTTTTGGTTCAAATAGAACTTTTGATTCTAGCTTTGTCCTTTATGTTAAATTGTTTCTCTTTAGACACTAAATTAATTTTGTTAGAAATAGAACTGAAAGTTTAAGTCTTTCGTGGAATAGAAATGAGATATTTGAACAATATATAAAAAGAAGAACTAGACCCACAACTCTATTATCATAATTTTGAGTTAAAGTTTGTATCATATATATAAACCCGACTCATTGCTTATTAGCATCAAATCTTTCGAGTTAATCCCCATCAAAAAGACCCGATAAATCTTTTTTGTCAATTACAACAAGTTGTGTACCAACCAAATTTAGTGCTATCATTTCATAAAAGTGACATCAATGGGATGAGAAATCAATAACATGTTGTAGATCAAATTGATCTATAATTACCAAAATTAATAATTCATTAATTTTTCAGTAGTTCCAATGACTAAAGTTGACCAGAAAGATCAATTGCATGGACTAAAAACTCCTATTGAACTCAACATTTTAGTGTGCACATGTGGGTATGAATTAACACAGGAAAAGGGATGCACCTTGAACATATCTTCTCAAGAGCAAAGGCTACATAACCTGCATACAGAAACAAGTACTTGCCATTAAGTAAGAGGACTCGAAATGCAAATTGCGAAGGATCTGAAGTGAGAATAATACGTTTAAATCCATCGGCACCATGTTTGCTTTGAAAATGTTTTGCAGCAAAGGCAACAATTATAGGTCGACCCTTCTTGTCGAGCCCTTGCACAAAGAGCTTCTCCTGTGCAATATCTTCGGCAATCTCTGATGGTGATATATAACCGTTTGGCATAATCGAACGTTTCCAGTTCAAGTACTTCAGGAACATCGCCGAAGCCTTCTCCACATCTAAACTACGAGCCCGCAAGAATCTTCTAATCATCAAATCATCCACGTCCTGCCCAGTCACCAAACCACAACCAAATTAAATTTCAAACCAATCCGCCAAGTGGTAGGGGAACAAAACCACTTGGGCACCATCAATTCTACATTTTTTTTAGTTACTACACTTCTAGTTCCAAATAAAAATCAATTTTATTGGAAATATCAGGGTCACAAATAGTTTTATCCATGTATGGTAAATCTAACTGTTAATCTAACTGCAACCCAATTCGAATCTCTTATAGATTCTTGGACATAAATTAGCTATGCCAAAAACTAATATGATAAAGAAGAAAGATAGTTTTATTTTATGCATATGATTCACAATAATGGTAAGGAAAATGCAGCACTACTTTGTTTCATAAAGAGAGAAAGGGGACAAAGCCATGACAGTTAATTTAGTTGCAAGAAAAGGTAGGAACTTGATGTTTTTTTGTTCATGTGGGTACCTTGGAAGAGGGATCTCGGGCTTCAACAAGGGCCCTCATGAGACGAATTTTGGTGAGTTCGGCATCAGTGCTGTCTTTGAGTACTTCATGGGTTGTTGTGTCTTGTTGGGAAGTGGAATCCAGCGGTGGCCTCTGTGATGGTTCAGGGCTCACAACACCCTCCATTCTCTTCAATCTCTGCCTCAACACTTTTCCTCACCGACACGAATCTGTGTCTGCTGTTCTCACCTTCTCACTCTGAGGAACATGGAGAGCCAAGAAACGGTGTCTTATTTTCTCCTTAATAAATGCAAACTCTTTCTGGTGATTACAGCTAATAGTACTCACAGCAGTTGTTGAATGCTCTCAACTACCCAATCTGGTTTTCAGATGCAATTTTATTATCCATTTTCCAATTGTTACAATCTAAAATTAAAAGTGTTATTATCTAATTTCATATAAATAGTTTTAAAAAGATATTATATTTACCAATATTTATGATTACAAAAATTGTACCCACAATAATTAAGCTTTTAGTTTTAAGGATAAATAAGAATTGAGTACAATTGAGGCAAAAGACCTCTCAAAGATTGGTAGTATTGAACTTTTTGGGCAAGGAATGTTCAATTGTTACTGGTTGTGGAAATATTTACCACATCCGTTGACCTTACTGTTAATTATATTCGAATTATATTGAATAAAAGATAACTTTGTTCTTGAATTTGTGAAATATTAATGGTGATATAGAAGGTTAACAAGCTACTTAATTTATAAACTTATTTAATCTTCAAATAAATATTTTAATAAAGTGTTATAATGCAAACTATTCTTTTTGTGATTGATAAATTACAAAGTAATTCAAATCGTTTTAATTTTATTGTTTATAATTTATTTCATTTTCTCGCATTATTATTTTTTTAAGTTTAATATGTTTATTTATTATCTTAAATTTATCTTTATTTATTATTATTAATTTTTAATTTAATAGAGATAAAAAACCTTTTTAATATAAAAAATATAATTAAGAACATATTGAATATTTTTATTTATGTATTACACTATTTGGTGAGATAATTTTGAAGTTTTATGTAGTTCAAATTAAAAAATTAACGTTATAAATTTAATAGATTAATGTTCTATTTTATATGAAAATTAAACACATTAGAATTTGCAAAAAAATTAATGTAACAATAATTTAAATTAAAAGTTAAAAGTTTTAATTTTTTAATCAATAGTCATTAGATCAATTTGTTTAAACAAAATAATTTATTCAAATAACAAAAATATACTAATCTTTTAAAAAATAAATAAAAACAGTAAAAGTTTAATAAGAATTTATGTTCTTAAATCTAAAATTTTAATTACATAAAATATAAATTTTATTTATATAATAAAAATGTAATTATGTTATTTTATGTTTACTAATTAATATAACTAATAATTTTATCAAACACTTTTAGTTAAATAGACTAATTTATTAACTTGAACCTTATAAGAATTTATAAGTTAACAACTAATTCTATTAAACACATTTATTATAGATTTAGTTTTTCATCAAATATGTATTTTATTATTTGAACAGATTCAAAGTTTTGTAAATATATTTTATTATTAATGATGGATCTGGTATTTATCTTTAGGTCAAAATTATTGGTGTAACTTCTTCTATTAAAAGTGTAAAGTGTAGCAATTTTGTGACTTGACCGATTTAGCATACCACGGATAGTTAATATAACCTGCATCAATTAAACTTTATAGGATTATTTTATTATTAAAATATAATTATAGTAATAATTTAATAATAACTCAGAAATGATTTTATTATTAAATTATAATATTAGGAATTAATTTAATTTTCCCTCCTTATATATTATTATTCATGCATTAGTGCTTACTATTTTAAATAAAATTATACTTGTATAAATGATATGTATAAATATCATTTTCTTAAGTTAAATACTGAAAAGGTGGTTGCTTAGTGGCAGACGTGATTTTAATGCCTCCAGCCTCTATAACTAACCTTCAAATAGAAGAATTGCAAGAAAAAAATAAATTCATTATAATTTATTTTAAAAAATTAGAAAAAGTATGAAAAAATTGTGATTGAAAATAAATAAATTTTACTGTTAATAATAAACATTTTGTATTGATATATTATTTTAGATTTTTTTTAATATGGTTATGGTCGCCCACTAAGATAAACAGTTTCATACCGAATAAATGATAAAGAAATTTTAACATCACTGTAGCAAAATTCCTCCCATTTCATACCTAGTTTTATTAATAACATATTATATTTTAATAAATAATATTATTTTTGTGTTAAATGAATGTGGATTCTTTTAGCGGTGTCAAAGTATTCCTGCATTGTCCACACAACTTGAAAAGAGGTGAGTTGACTTTCACATTTATTCAAAGTATGACGAGCCATCTTACCATCACCGCGTGCTGTTTTCGGTCCATTCCATTATTATTATTATTATTATTATTATTATTATTATTATTATTATTATTATAATAATAATAATAATAATATCTAATTAATTCATATAATGTTTTTCTTATAGGGCATTATTGGTTCGACAGTTATTAAATTTGATTTTAGTTTACATATTCTTTTCAAACCTTATCTAAAATATTAACAAGAACACTTTTATCTTTTCAAATATGTTTCAATGTCAATTCTATAAATATTTTTCTTTAGTAAAAAGTTTATCATTTTAACTTTTATTCATTATTTACTTAAAATAATTTTTAGATATTATTTATGCGGTTCTATAATGATAATGTATTTTATCTATTAAATTCAGAAGAATTATTGATAATTAATTATATTTTCTTGAAAAGTAGATGATATAAAACACGTTTCATATTTATAATAAAGATATCGGATCGAACTTTAAATAATAAACTTTAGTTTATTTGTGAGATATTGTTCGGTAAAATAAAGATTACATTTAGATATTTCTTTGTTTAAATGAAGAATTGTTGCTTGAAAGACAAGACCTATTATTAAGTTATGTTTTGTTACTTAAGTAAACATTCAATTTCTATTTTTTAAGTTAAGTATGCATGAACTAGCAACAACAAGTATATAGAGAGATTGTTTAACATATCACATGTTTACTAAGTTAATTCCAAATCAACATATTTTTAAACATATTATATATTGAAAAATATTTTCCAAACGCATAGAAAGTCTTATATAGAAGACCAATATAAATGTAAAAATTTCATTGAATTATGAACTTTTACTTCTCATACATCTATATACTGATTTCTCAAACACAAAAAAAAAAAAAATCCTTAATACTTAATTGTCTAGATAAATACTATTAAAAAGTTCATAATTCAATGAAATTTTTACATTTATATTGGTCTTCTATACGACTTTCTATGCGTTTGGAAAATATTTTTCAATATATAATACGTTTAAAAATATGTTGATTTGGAATTAACTTAGTAAACATGTTCAATACTTTCTATTTTGCTAATTACATACTATTATCAAATTAACTCTATTCGATTTAAGTTATCAATTACAATTTTATTGAATTTCACTAAAATATATAATTAACTCATACAATAAATAATTTTTTTCCTTCAATCACGTAACATTCTCAATTAACTTACCTAAATATGATATGATGCAATTAAATATATATGATATATATATGCTCCACACATGCGTAGGTCTCTAAAGAATGCAAGATATGCTACAGATACGAAAGTCACACTTTTATCTTTAAAAATAATGCAACCCACTAAATGTAACTAGAAGGCTCTAGCAGCATATTCTCATGACTGTCAGATGCAAGACTCTTCATAAATCTCTATTAATCAACTCAGTCTTACATATGGACTTTAACAGTGTCTTAGCTCAACATTTGCATCACCTTGATCCACACCCAGTAACTCAACCAGCAAGGCTGATGCTCTATCATAATCCAATATAATGTATGTGGGAAATTGTTCCACAATAGGAATGTTGAGAATAGACGACACATTGTCCAATGTGATTGTCATCTTACCCACTAGTAGATGGAAAGAGTTCGGGTCTCTGTATCATCTCTCGACAAAGACTATTATTAAGCCCTTGTCGGCAACATCATACCTAATCGTGCACAACGATAACAATCCAGAATTTTGGACAAAACCATGTACTTCTACATGAAGAATCCCAAATTTATTAAGTTTCCTAGCATGAGATACCAACTTAAGTTTTCCATGGTCTTATACTAAATAAAACAACATCATATGGATGACTTCCGAAAGTCATCCATAAAATCTTTTAGCTTTCGAAAGCCTGTAAAAAAATGGAAAATAAAACCCCTCTTCTCGTCGTTGTCCACCATCATCCAATATACCCAGCCAATCATACAAAACAATACAAAATACAGAAAAAAAAAACCTTACCTTTGCTTGAATTGATGCTTCAATTTCGAATGGACATGCAGAATAATCAAATCTTCAAACCCACCACGACATACCACCAACAACCAGTGACAATGTATGTGAATTCAAGGGACAACGATGCAAGGAGAGCGGTACAAGGTAGCCAAAATGTGAAGACAAAGGAGAAGGGTGATCAGTAAAAAAAGCATATGCTAAAGGAAGAAGGTGAATGAATTCAATTTGAGGGTAAAAGGGAATGAAAGGTAGTATTAAATTATAAATTTAACTTTAAGGATAAATTGATCTTTTCGGATATGATATGATGGAAAACACTCTTTCTAGTTGTCATCATTGTGATTTTTTCTTTTGGATGGATGATGAATGAGTTTTGATGAACAAAAACACTTTTAGAATTTAGAGAAGTTGAATGGATTGATGTGAAATTAGGAATTTGTGAGAGTGAGAGGTTAGGCTAAATCACTAGGAAAGAGTCTAGACTAAGTCTAGAAGGACAATTAGGAATTTGTGAGAGTGAGGGGTTAGGCTAACTCACTAGGAAAGAGTCTAGGCTAAGTCTAGAAGGAGACTAACCTAGGGAGAACTCAGGAACAAGTAGAATGGCCAAAAATGGGCAGCATTTCATGACTAGTTCCAAGTTTATTTTTACATGTAGTGAGCACTTCTATTTATAGGCCAAATTTTCTCCAAAACTCTCAAATGAGAGCATGACAAGTGGCAGACTGTGAATGGAGTTGATCTTCTCTACTGGAGAATGTCATGTGGTAAAGAAGCATGGAAGGCACATGGTGCCACCTAGCCCTAACTTACTGCAAGCTAGGAGTTTAGACCTAGGTACAAGCTTTCCTCTCTTAGTGTTAAAATTATGTCATCTACAATTCCTGGTCTAAAATATAAGGCCCAAAATTAAAATCCCTATACTACCTTAGTTCAAAATTATTTTACTTTACTAAATACAAGGCTCAAATTATTTTAAACAATTTATATAATTTATAAAACTTTTTCTTAATACACCACGTTCTCCATAACGATTTTTTTAGGATTAAATTTACACCCGAAAAAATGGTTGGAGGCCCAAAAATCTTCTATAGATCTCTTTATCTATTCTATGACTCTTTGTAATCTTTTTCTTTGACTAAGATGAGTGAGATATATTCTATTATAATATGCGTAAGATATCGTGGAGGTGGAATTAAAAGCTCTGCCCATATATTCTACATACAAAACGGGAACCCTTTGTTTCCGTATTTTCATAAGCTATGTAATTTATATGTTTAGATTTTTTAAATTATTTTAGCACTTTTGTCTTTTTTAAAGGTATATAATAATTTTATTTCTTAAAATAAACTACTCTCACTAACTTTAGGTTCTGGATATTACTGTCTAATAAACAAAGTCACAACTGAAAAGGCCAAAACCAACAACTGTGCTTAATTCTGCAGAGTGATACTGTGGTTGAGATGAAATTTACCTGCATTATTTATTGTAAAGTTATAGCAAAATTATCTGTAGTCGTCATAGTTTAAGTTAATTCATAAAAAAAAACAAAGATTCATAAAAAAAATCATAGTTTAAGTTAACTTTTTAATTGTTCTTGTAATTCATTTTTTTTCTGTCCTTTATCTTTTAAAAATAACTTATCTATCTTAAAAAAAAGAAAATCATCCCAAGGTGTAAGAACGTTTTTGGTATCTCAAACACATGTATCTCATGCGTTTGACTATGTTTTTGGTAACTCAAAACTGAATCCCCAAAGTACTACATAAACCAAAAAACACGAACATTCTGCTGGCACCAACTCCAAAACTGCAACTCATCATCATCGATAATAAATAAATTTTGGACTTACGATAATAAAAAAAATCTCCAGCTCAAATTTTTTTCTTTTTGCTTGGTCAAATTTTTCTCTTTAAAATATTATTACTTCTCTCATAATGGATAATAATTATTTCTTTATCAACGTGATTATTGAAGCAGAGAACTACAAATAACAACTTTTAGGAAAAGGTAATTAAAATTTAAAAAAATACAATATTGCTTTTTAATTCGCTAAAGTTAAGTTTGTATCTTTTTAGTAGCGTATCTCTTCTACTATTATATCCCTTCAATAATTAGTGTAAATTTCATATTATATTTTTTTATGGAATTATAATTCATTTATAAAGGTGTGTTTATGCTTTCTTAAAATTTCTTTAATGTAAAACAGTTTCTAATATATATGATAATAGTTTCACTTATTTTGTGGAGGAATAGAAGGAATATATAGTTTAGATTCCATTAAAGCACGTTGAATGAATATGGTTTATCATCATTTATCTTTCATTATGTTTATTAGATATCTAACATCTATTTCATTGTCTTTATTTTAAATAAATTTTTGTAGGAATTTTAAGACTTCTATGATTCTACCTTTTTTATGAAATATGGTGTTTTTCAAGTGAAATGTGTCCAAGTTTACTTTTATAAGATATTGTCTTTTTTTTTTTTTTTTTTTTTTTTTTTTTTTTATTTTTTTTTTTTTTTTTTTTTTTTTTCTTTCTTCGTTTATTCACTCTCGTCCTGCACATCTCCTAATTAATTCTAAATGACACCCGTCGCCTTGTTTTGTTTCAAATCTTGAAATGGAAACAAAATAAGAAAAGTGATTGAAAGTAAACAGCATCTATTTACTTGACTTGACATGCAACAATGTGATCATTGCCTCTTATATTTGTATTGAATATTATAGTTTCATTCTATTTTACATAATAAATAAACTTGTTGGATTATTTTAACAATTATAATACTATATTAAAAGTTTGATTAAGTAAAAAATTTAGTATGTTAATTTTGTTAAGTTCATGTCAAAAGAATTGATTGAAAAAAATGAAATCTTATATTTTCTTTCTATTTATTCTATGACAATATATTTTTATTATATGTTTCAATAAAATAAAATGTGATTTACATTTATATGCATAACTTTAATAATTTGATTGTAATTAAATCCAACCAAACTTCAAATGTCTATTGATTTTATTTATAAATAAAAAAAATGAACTAAATCCTATGTTAAAATATATTAATCATTTAAAAGTATATGATAATTTTAATAGATTAAAAACTTGTTTTAATATATTAAAATAAATCTTTAGTTAAAATTATCTTCTGACTCAAATAAGTTTTAAAATAATTTTATGCCAACTTTCTTTTTAAGTGAATTAAAATCAAATAATTTAAAAAAATTACATAAAAATTGAAAAATAAATTCATAAAGATTATATCCAACTCTTTAAACTTATTTTTATATTTTTTAAAACTTCATTGATTAGATTCATCAAATACTGTATTATTTTGAATTTTGAAGATATAGATAACGGTGAATATACATGCAAATATTAATTAAAGTATAATTTTTTAAAATATTATTTTATTAATATTCAATATAATATTAAATTTTATATCAAATTTACTTTTGAAATATTTGTTCTCTTGTATTTTATTAGTTTAGAATTTTGATACATTATATAACATTTTATCTAAAGTAAGGTATTTTCTTAATACTTTTAAATCATTTTTTAATTTACTTATTATATTATAATTTATTCTACTACTAAACTCTTTTAAAAATTTTAAAATAAAATATTATAATCTATTTAATCTTAATATTTGTATTAATAATTTTAATGTATGTATTACCCGTGCTCCAACAAGGTCCTATTCAAGTAAAATTTAAAATAATAAAATAGACACTTATAAAAATTAAACCAGAAATAATAATAATAATAAAGATTAAAACATAAAATAAATTTGTACTAGAACTAGAGAAAAAATAACTCTTATAAAGATAATAAAATATTTTAACAATTATTATCTTTCAAAAGATTCAAATAAAAAGAGCATACCACAGTATGACATGACATATTCATTATTCATTAATAGTGCTGTTAAAAGTGAAACAGAGAAAGTTTGCAAGTTACGAACCATACGTGTTTATTATGATAAGATAAAAAGAAGTGTTTAGACATTATTATTATTATTATTATTATTATTATTATTATTAGCATATAAAGATGTGTTTACCGTAAAGATTAATGTTTTCTGTCATTGTTATAAGATAAAGAGTGTGTTCCAGTAAATATTACCCTTTTTTTATTACTAAATCTTTCAAATGTCATTTGAAGTAGAATTTAATTATTTTATATATACTATTAGTTTAAAATAATTTTTAAATTAATAAACCAAATAGTATAATAAATTATAGTCAAATCTTGTTTTTAAATGTAAAAATAGTCAAATCTTAGTAAATGTTGATATTAATATTTTACACTCTTTAAAATTAGTGTGTTACGTTATATCTTCCAATCATAAATTAATATTCATATAGCTTTTGAAATAACTCTTATAAAACATAACAAAGTAATCATATGTCTTAGTTATTAACATAATGTATATGGTAGTCATCATTAATATGATGACACACTTGACGGTATAAAACTATATACTTAATATATATTCTTATAAAAATAAGCATATTTTATTATATGGAGAACAAAATTTTAATTTTTTGATTACTTGACTTAACTATATATTTAAGGACTCGAAATAAGAATCACTAGTTAAGCAGAAATAATCATGCACCAATTAATTTTAACATTATTAGGTACACGCTATTTTAACATGATTAGGTTTTTTAAATCAATTAATCTAGTTACAATGAATACAGAAAAGAGAATGATGGAGGAAGGGTAAACAAATTTTTACAACTATTTTGCTTAAATAGGGTTCTCTTAAAGTATATTTTATTAAATTGGGATAATTAATTCTAAAAAATTATTTAGTGTCATGTTAGTTATATTGTTTTTTAAGATCCTTTTCATTTATTCATGCTACATGGAGTAATGAAGACTTTAGTAACACTACTTACACTGTAGTCTTCCACATGCTATTAATAAATCAAAATTAAAGAAAAAATTGAAATGACACTAACAAATTTAGTCAAATTAGCTTCTCTTTTTGCTTCCACTGTCATAAATAGTAAAAAGATTAAAAAGAAAAAGAAACAAAACTCAAAGTAAAGCAACGCAAACTATGATGGAAGAGATGTTGTTTTCATACTTCAATTTGTATGTAGTTCATTTATAAATACTGTAAAAAATTTAAACTCGAAACAAACTATACAAGGAATTTTAAATGTGTGGAAAGGGAACTGAAGGTAATATATATATATATATATATATATATATATAACTTTATTCGTCACACATATTTTGATCTATTCCATCTTATAGACATGTGTATTATCAACACGCATCTTTATTTGGATAATTAAAAATGAAAATAATAATTGTAGGATGGTAATTGAAATAACGTGAGAGTGTTTATTAATCCAATAAAATTAAATAGATTATTGATATATTTTTATTTACAAAATTGTACCATTGACGTTGAAAAAAAAAATCCTATTTTGAATATAATTAATCACTTTCTTTATTTTCTTCGGAGTATATTAATGCTATATGATGTAATACTCTCATAAAAGTATATATTTTACAATAGATTTAGATAGGATTTATAAAAAAAATATAATATTTCAAAATATAATTTAAACATACATAAAATATATATATATATATATATATATATATATATATATATATATATATATATATATATATATATATATA
>Ga0099824_1006592_pt1 | contig 15849 bp, 6 predicted proteins | sample SiratrowhiteBW_FD_76837 | JGI IMG/M metagenome (GOLD analysis project Ga0099824, IMG submission 76837) | Root nodule microbial communities of legume samples collected from California, USA - Siratro white BW | ecosystem: Host-associated > Plants > Roots > Nodule | place: USA: California...
TATATATATATATATAATAACTCTTTTATATCTCGTTTAGCTTATTTCTTATATACATATAATGCCTTCATGTATGCATGAATAATAAACTCAATTTAGTTTCTTCTCCTCTTTTCTTAACTTGGTATCTAGAGCTCTACATGTCTTACAATAATTTTCTACTTTTTTTTTTCTTTTATAATGCATTTTGAAAAATTTTTTATATCTCCTTTTTTTTTTTCCTCACATATTTAGTACTCTCATTTCTCTCAAGTTAGATAATGATAATTTTCTCATATTACAACAAAGTGATAGTAAAAGGTCTCAAACTTGCAAATAACTTTTCTTGTTATTCTGGCACAAGGCCGACAAATGGAAACTCTTGTAACAACATAGCTTCTTGGAAAAATTCAAAACTGCAATAGAAATTTTGTGCACACTGTTTTTCATTATTGGCATAGGTATGATAATGACATCTAGTCTCATGTATTGGCCAATCACTCTCAGATTTTACCATTAAATAATGGTGATAACACGCCCTCTTTGCTTGGAACACACTATTCATGATCCTCTTTGGTGTCGTAATAATGGTGCTTCACATCACAATTAAATAGAATTTTAGAGATTGATTTTGATTTGAGGGAGATGTATGTAATAGAGACATGTAAGAGTAAAGCTGAGACATAGTACACTGTCCTGACAAAGGAATTTGTATGAATGCCAAGCATATATATATATCACTGCCAAAGTCCTGTTTCAGAAACAGAAGAAGGCCTGTGATAATTTTCTACTTGCTTTTCTGAAAGAAAACACAAAAAAATATTATCCCATCTAGAAAGTGATCTAAAATATGTAGGTGCTTTTCTCTTTTTGGCTTCATTTTTCCTTTTTATTAATTCTAGAATATATCATTATAGTTTTTTTTTTTTGTTTATGTCAGAAGTTTGAGTTTTTTTAGTGTTGGAAATTTATTCCGATATTTTATTTTCACTCGAAATTTTCATAATACTTGCTAGAAAAAAAAAATGAGATAGCAGAAAAATAGAGAGAGAAATATGATGTAAGAATTAAGATAACTGATGTGAGGAAATTATTGAATGAAACTCCATGGGACAATGATTAGTGAATGGAACGTGCACCATGAAAGATTGGAAACCAATAACTAAATATATTTAGTTAGAACAGGAATCAAATTACATGCAAAAGATTTTAGGACATTAATTAACATATACACAGACTCATTCTCTTCCTGAATATACCATCTGCATTGAAGCTTAAGAAATGCAGATTAAGCTATATGATATCTCTACCTAATATAACTTTTCCATTCATGTTTTTCTTTTCTCCCAGACCCCACTAAGTGTAGCTCAAAAACAATACAATAAGAAGAGAAAAAAAGGTAACACCCAAATTTAACATAACATTGTTTCCCCATTCCTATCACAATTCTTGTATGTTGAAATTAATTTGTTTATCAACTAACTCTAGGATACCAGTGTCTCCACCTAATGCCACATTTCCACTATCATCTTCAATGGCAATGTTGAGATCCAAAGAGAGGCTACAACTCTCATCGTTCATATTCTCTTTCCTTGTGTTTTCAGATGGTGATTTTCTCGCTGGAGATCTTGACATTGGCGAAGAGAAGCTTTCACAACTGAAAATGACAATGGCATCCTTGAGAGGAACAGATTCACCACCAGGAAGTGTTATGCTTCCACTTTGAATTGCTTGCTTTACACCCTTTTGAGAAAGGTAATCAACTTGATCCAAGTCTTCCAAGAAGAACACCCTATGAGGGTTCTCATTCACTGCTTCCCCGAATCTTTGAACGTAACTGCTTTTCAACTCTTCTCTTGGCCTCTTCCTTTTGGACTTTTCATCAGTGGAATCATCCTTTGGGGGAGAGAAACTGCTCATGCCTATTGTGACAAAGTTACTGTAAGAGCCAAAAACAACTTTAGCTAACTCCCTTGAGATACTCTCTTTGGCTTGAGAATTCACACCAAGAAAGAACATCCAAGTTTCTTGATTGTCTTCTCTCTTCATCAAGAGGTTCTCTCTTTTTCTCATTCCTGATCTACAGTGAAGGACAGTACTTGCAATCTCCGGAATAGCTTCTTTAAGCTGTGGAACCTTTTTCTCCAAGGCATCACACAGAATCTTTTGATTCTCAGCATTATGTTCCTTGAACATTTCAGTGCTTTCCAAACCATCCACTGCTTCACTTGAAGAAGCTGAGTTGGGGCTAGAGTTGGGATTTGACAGAAGATCTGGTTTAGGGACATCTCTATCTGGCATGAACATTATGAAATTGCTGTCATAACGATCATCGCCAGTTTCAGTGTATAACTCACATTCTTTTGGCGACTTTTCTGATTCAGAAATGATAGGCCAATTTAGGTGGCTGTGATGGAAGTTAGACTTTCTTTCAAGTGAAGAAACAGAAGTGGGAGATGAAGGAGATGATGAAACAAACAAAAATGGTTTCTCAAAAATGGAAGGGTGTCTGTGTATTGAGTTGCACAATGAATTCCATTTCTTGCACAGATCCTTAAGCCTTGCATTTTCCTGTTTCAGAAAAAAGAAGAATAAATCAGTATGCTTTTAAAAGAAAAAAAAATAGATCAACATTTGTACGAGCTAAGTGTGTGATTATTAACTATGATACAAACCTGATCTTCCACTGTGTCACTTCTCTCTTCCTTGCAGTTTTGAAGCCACGTTGGCAAGTTACTGGTAGTGCAAACTTTCTTGCTTACACTGTTAGCTATGCTCTGAGCTTCTTTTTCAAAATTTATTGAGCAATCCCTGCAGCAAGTTAGATTGTTCCGAGCTCTTTCTACATCTTCAAAAGCGACATCCTTGAAAAATGCCTTGCTTCTTTCTTTAGCTTGAAAATCACTGAAAAAGGACACAAGAGAGAAGTTACTACAATAGGACAAGAAAAGAGAAAAATTATATAAGCATAAAAAAATTCTAGGCCAGACAATAAATAAATATAGAAGAATAAAGAATTACCTGTCCAAATTCAAACTCAGGCTCAGGCTTCCGACAGGAATTGTGAAGGGATGAAGGTCCCAAATAGCTTCTAGGGATGGGTAACATATTTTAGACTTCATGTATGTCTTAAAAGTTGTAATCCCCATAAGCCACAGTCTGCTAGACTCCCCACCACTTACCAATTTTTTAAGCTCCATCACCATGTGCTCCACAGAACAGTAGTAGTTTGTTTTTTGCTCACAATAGTTTGTCCAGAACTCAAACAACCACTTTAGGTCACCCAAATAAAGAATAACCCCTCTTCCCACATAGCTTTTCACAAGGTTTCTAACCTCCATAAGCTTGTGCTCAACTTCCTCCTTGCTAATGTTTCTGAAGCACATAAGAGGAAGGCTCACAAATTGCACATACCTCAAGTCTCCAGGAACATTCCCTACCTCAAACATCTCCATTACTCCCCTAGCTACACCCTCAGCATTGCTCACACTCTCCCCCACAATAACCGTGTTTCTTCTTTTCCTCACCAACTCGCTCAACACACTAGTTACATCGTCATTGTTGAAATGGTCTAGAGGCTTCATGAATTGTCCCCCAACTTGACCAAAAGGTCTAGATGGAGACACATTACCACCACCAGGGATAAGTTGAGGCTTAGTGCTTTCTGTGGCCTGGCTCCTATCAGGAGCCTTTTGTGAACAAACTTCCATTGAAACAGCTTGTTCAACCCTGCTTTTCACAAGGGTGCTAGAGAAACCAGCTTCTCTCATGACCCTGCTAACACTTGGGTCATCAAGAATGGAAATTATGAGCTGTTCCACCTCAATCTTCAAGGCCAAAATATGCTGCTGCTGGTTCTCAATGGATCCACGGCGCTGATGAGCCTGAGCACGTTTGAAGGCTGCAACCAAGGCATTGGAAAGAGAAGGGGTGGAATATTGAGGAGCCAAAAGAGGGCTTGAAGTGGAAGCTGGCAAACGGTTGAGTGCAACATTGAAACAAAGCTCAAGAGCCTTGCACTGGAGAGGATGAGAGTGACACTGAAGACAAGCCTTGCGGAGAAGGCCTGTGGAAGTTGCAAGCATGGCACTAGCAACATGAAGAGGAGTCACCTGTGCATGACCTCTTCTTGTCGCAAGATTAACAGCTTGCTTAACAACAGTTGCAGCCTCAGGTGTTAGAGCCTGAAGCTGTATACTACAAATACCTCCTCTCATCTTCTCAACCAGTAAAAATAACTACTCACACTCACAAAGGTATATATATAGTACAAGGGCTAGGCTTAGATACAAGTTAAAGGAGTTTTGGATGAACGGAGTTCATTTGGTTTGAAGGATGTAGTATAGTAATACAAACTAGAAAGAAAAGGGTTGTGTATATGCTGGCTCAGGAGCTTGGATATGCAGATATGTATCTCTATATGGAGGTTTATACTTTGTTTGGTACACTTATAGCAACGTCTGCAGGATAGATATTGTGTTGGTTTTGTGCCTTTCTTGTCAGTGAGGGAAATTTTGGCTTTTTATATGAAAGTGGATTGGTGTGTGATATGCAACTTTCTCTCTCTTTCTTTGTTTGTTGTAGATTGTAAAGGTAAGTAGATTATGAAAAGCTTGAGGTGATTAATATTGTAGTGGGAAAGTAAGAAGAAGCTTAAAACATTGTGAATGGAATAATGAGTTTTTGTTAAGAATAAGGTGGTGGAGAGAGAAAAAGGGAAAGGAAGGAGAGGAGAAGGAGGAGATGAGGAAAAAGAGAGAGAGGACTGTCTGTCTGGTTGAATGGACAGAGGGAACAGTGGTGGTGGCCTTTACCTTTTATCTTTTCTCGAGGAGAAGAGGGAATAATGCCTTGAATGATTGATGGAATAATCGCAAACCTACAAATAAAACAGATTGCATGAAAACCAATGTTGCTGTTAAAATAATACTACTAACCATCGCACTTTCTCTCTCTCTTCTAATTCCTTCCTCCAAACTTTCACTCTCTTCTCAATCCATGCTTTTCTGTTGCCTCACACATTTTCACAAACACCTTAACAACATTATCTAATGCTTCTCTGCATAATATATATATTTTTTCTAATTTCTGGACTCAAACTTTAAACATTCAACAATGGGGTGTGGGATATTATTTTGTTGTTAATCTTCCCCATTTTGTCACAATAAAGTTACCAATTAATTAATGCAAAGAGATTTATATAAAAAAAATAGAGATAGTGGTCATTTTTTCTCTTGCAAAGCTCAGAATTAATATACCGAAAGATCAAGTTACTTCTTGTTTTCATTATTTTATTTTATTGTTTAAAATTTAGCCGTGAAACGTGAGTTGTTTATTATAATAATAAATAAAAAAATAAAAACGGGACAATTTTTTAAACTTAACTTGAGGTCATTATACATACAATTAGGGATGTGTTTATATAGTAAGAAAGTAATTTATATACGAGTGTGAATAGATTCAATTTAGGTCATGCAATTATACGTATGGATAGAAAGTTGGTATTTAACATTTTAAGAATCTCAACTAAGTTTCTTTTAATCTCGATTGTTTATTATTTATTATTTTCACTCTCAATATACGTTTTAATAAAATAATATAACACTAATTATTAACAGTATTTTATGTGTCACTGCAAAAAATAAGATTTTTAGCGTATACATTTTAAGTAACATCGAATGGAAATATTTTATTAACTACATGTTTGTGCTGATTAACAAAACACATGCTTGAATTAATTTATTTAAACAGATAATCTTTTGATAGTTTTTTTGTAAAAAATTTGAAGCAAACAAGTACTGAATTTATTCAACTAACATCTCACCAAAGAATTAGGAAAAGGAAAAAACTTCATAAAACCCCGTTTTGCACTAATAGGAAAAAAAAAAAGCCCTGGTGCCCAAAAGGCAAGGTTAGAGTGATTGTGAATTAGATGGTTTCTTCCTGCACCTCTGATTTTCTTGTCCACCCTATAAAGAGAAACAAAATTACCATTTTACCCTGAATAAAATAGATAAAAACTCTTACCCTCTTCATTCGAGATTATTCTGCATTTTACAATCTGAAACGCAAAAATTAATTTCAGATTACACCATCTAAAATACGAAATCTGAAATTTAAATTATAAAATTCAAAATACAAATTTTATATTCAAAATTGCATAATTCAAAAACATTTTCTCCTTCCCAAACCTATAATCAATTATTGGACTTTGGCTTCTTCTCTCATTTCAGAGTGTTTGGTAAGGTGAAAAATACAAAATAGAAAAAGCAAAATAAAAACAAAACATGAATTGTTTGGAAAAAAAAAAAACATCAAATTTGATGAAGCAGAAGCAGAAGCAAGAAGACAGAAAGGATCATAAAACTGGCATGGAGATGTTTTATCTGCACGAAGAAAACAGTACTATACAAGATATGGAAATATTTCCCCTGACACGTAAAAAACGCAACAATCAAACCAAAAAGATATACATAAAACAACATAACATGACCAACTAAGAAAGCATGTAGCAAATTAAAGTGATGTTTCTTAATTAGGGTTTGAATGGTTTTTTTGAGTTTATACTTCTTTCAGCTCAACCAAACAAATGAGGTTGTTAGGGTTTGAATGGTGAAAAAATTTGGGTTGCATGAGGGTGCATTATTGTCTGAAGACAGTGGTCATGTCATGGAGGCTATGGCATAGTATAGCCAAAGGTATGATCTATTAATATTCCCTTCAAAAGACATGAATGAATGAATGAATATGAGGGATGGAATTTAGACTTTGACTTGACTTGACTCTATCGTGAAGAGAATAATGTGGAACCCTCTTTCATATAGAATGGACAACACATCCATTTCAAAATCAAAATTATTTTTCCTTGGCACATCTCATAAGCTTTTTCTTTCTTAAATAAGAACAAAACAAAAGCCAAGCTTCCATCATCAAAATTTGAAGGGGTGGTTTTGCTTATAAATACAAAGAGAAAGAGCCATGCAGCCTGTAATTGTTTGCTGGAGTTTTCAAAGAATGAGACAATTGGTACCATGAGTGTTGCAGACAAAATTATGAGAATATTTTGAGAAATTCAGGATTAGTGATACTGACCCTTATTTTTGTTTCCATCATTCGATATCGACCTTCAAATGCTGCTTTGAATACCAACTCCCTGTAACTTTTTTCGCGCAGAATAAGACTGCAACTTTAGTCCTTGAATGTGTAAGATGTTATTGTAATAATCTCCAAATTTAAAATAAATATTAGATAAATTAATCATATTCAAGTTACTGTCATTTTTTGTGTGTGTAATGTTCAGTTTATTATTGTTATTATTATCTCTAAATTTTATCATTATAGTTTCTAAAATTAATTGTCAAAATTAATTGATATTTTATTTAAACAAGTCATTTAATTATTGAATTATGTAATCAAAAGCGCTATACACACATACATAACAATTAATTAGACAAAAGAAATTAGTTCATAGTGGTTTGTGTAAGGGATTCAACAATAAAGGGAAGAATGGCTCAAAGAGCAAGTAGCACAGAAATTAAAGTGGGATGGAGAGAAAGGACACCACCTGACACAGGCAATAAAAAGTTGGGACACCAATAAGAATGAGAGAGAGAAAAAATATCCAATCCTATAGGATGACTACTTTATTTAATATAGTGAAGGTGAAGAAAAAAGAGAAGTAATATGTGTGTAACATTTTCTCTTGTCTCTAGAAATTCTCTCTCTATCTCTCTTGTCTCTTAGAATTTTAGAATGTTTTGTTAGTTATGATTCTCCTTGGGTCATAGTTATTGTTCTTGAGAATAATTTTCATTTTCTACTATTACATGTTCATTTAAGTACATTACATTGGTGCTACTCCAAAATGATATGAAGAAAATGCGCTGGAAGTAGTTGAACAGATCCTTGTGGATGGTGAGAAAAGAGAACAGATCCTTGTGGATGGTGAGAAAAGAGAAGAAAATACCGCAAAATAACTTGCAGGACTGGAGCTCAGGATTTCGGAGGATTTGTATGAAAAACAAAATCATGGTGGTTCAAGCTCAGGCAAAGAAGTGGTGTACGACCAACCATTTCAGGTCAGAAGCGTCAAGCTAGACTTTCCTCGCTTTGATGGTAGTGAGGTCTCACAATGGATCTTCAAAGCAGAATAGTTCTTTGATTATTACCACACACTAAAGGAGTCTACCATTCATTCATAGTTTTATCAGAAAGGGTTACAGATTTGTTGACTGATGCACTATTGGATTTTTTTTTTGAGTTGGTTAAAATGAAAATACGCAGAGACGTGATTGCTCAAGGTCCAGAATCTTTAAGTTGTGGTTCTAACAAGATTGTATGAGGAAAAGTATACTAATAGAAGCCCCTTGTATATCCTGCAAATAGGTTTCACTCAAATATATTAGAATATCAAAACAAGAATAGCAACCTCCCTCCACTGCTTCCTACACCAAACACCAAACACCAAACAGTAAAGGGAAGAATGACTGAAGGACCAAGTAGGAAAGAAGAAGAATCAAAGTGGTTGGAAGCAAATGACACATGGCACAGGCAATAAAAAGTTGGGACACCAGTAAGAATGAGAAAGAGAAAATACCCAACCCTAAATGTCATGACTAGATAGTGAAGGTGGGAAAAAAGAGGAGTAGTATGTGTGTAACCTTTTCTCTTGTCTCCAGGAATTCTCTCTCTATCTCTCTTGTCTCTTGGAATTCTCTCTATCTCTTTTGTCTCTTACAATTTTAGAATACTCTATTAGTTATGATTCTTCTAATTTTCATTTTCTATTATGATACTGTAATATTTCCTCTAATATTACTGGTGATTGTACATTTTTTTAGACACATTATAGTTTGATAGATTCATGCTAATTTCCATTACGTTTTCTTATAAAATAATAACTATATACAAATAGCAAAGTAGAGTTTTCCAATCTATACATAAATATAATATTATAGAAAGATGATTATATAAGAATTATTCACCTAAAAATTCTAAAATAATTGCTACAATAAAATATGAAAGTAGCGTATCTTAAAAAACTAATATAAATGATACAAATGTGAAAAATTATACTAAATTGTAATTAATATCAATTGTGTTGGTCAAGAAACTAATCTTCTATTACTAGAAGCTATGATATTTGTATTAACTCCCATGGGATAGTATTAGTGTTGGATTGACTATATATTAAATATAACAAAACAAAGGAAACGAAAAATATTAAAAAATATGATAGCATCGTTTTTTTCATGTTATAAACTATAAGTATAATTAATATAAAAATATTTCGATCTAGTCACGGTCTAGTCAACGTTGTAAGTAATTAAGTATATAATTAGTGTAAATTATAATGTTGCTATGGTGGACGCTTCCTAAGTTAAATAAAAAAGCATTAGTTCTATTGAGAAACAATTTCGATCCCCCATTTTCATTCATTTAAACATATGCATTTTCATTCATTTAAACACATGCTTACACCTGCCTGCAAATATGTATATGAATATGAATTTTGTTCTATTACTGAGATTTTTTATCGCTTTAGGCTAGTTCAAATATTTCAGTCTCTTTTTTTACTTGTTCAATTTATGTCTTCCTCTTTTTTAAGAAACAATTTATTCTGATACTAAAATTAAGAAACAACATTCCAGTACTTTAATCTAATTTATTTAACAAATTATTATTCCTGATAAAATTATTGGACCCGCTTTTTGAGACTAAAGATAAACAACTAACAAATAGGCCCATATCATCTTGGTCCCATTTTTACACGGACACGTATAACTCTTACTTGCACACCCTTTTCTACTAACAATACTTCTTGGACCCAAGACGGGCCAAATTCTAAATCAAATTGTTATAAAAAAAAAAAATGAATTGCAAAGCCAACTGAATTTGAATATAACACTTAATTAGTTCCAATCAAATTGAAAGTTAAAATGAAAAATATAGTTTTGATTATAAGACCTGTAGTTCAACTTAAATTGTAGTTTGAAACAGAAATCCAACTTAAATGCTAACATATGTCAATGAAATTTAATTTGAAATCCAAATAAAATTACAATTGTAAATTCAATTTCAATTGAAAGTCAAAATTCAAACTATTTCAATTGTAATTTTAAATTCAATATCAATTGTAATTTCAAATCAATTATCAATGTAACGACTACTTATTAAGCCCAATTCCATATCAAAACTCAAGTTCGACTATAACATCACTAATCAATTTGGATTTCAAATGAAAATGTTATAGGTTATGAATTTGAAATTGAAATGAAATTCTAACTATAGTTTCAGAACTGTTGTCTAACCTTTTTTAAATGAATATACAATTTCAATACTAGAGGTGATTCTATGGTTTATAATTTCAAATCCAAAGAAAGCATTTAAAACAAATCAATAAATCGGTGAAATGCATTATTTATATTCCATCCATAATTTAGAAAATACTGTAGTTTAAGAAAAAGTACTCAGAGTTTGAATAAAGAATGCATGAAAATTAAAGATAAATATTATACAATGTAAGAAAAAAATTATTCAATTTGAAAGCTACAAACGGTTGTCCGAAACATCACTGTGAACGGTCATTGGAAGTACCTGTGAAAACAATTGAAAAAATTACAATAAATACAACTCTAAGTATACAATAAGTGAATCCAAGAATGTGCAACAAGTAAATCAGTCATTTACATTGTATTTTACTATTACTAGAACCATATACACCGTGTTCTACATAATGTCATTTGCATGATTTAAGGGTGACTAAGATGAGACAAAAAAATTGTATTTAAGTGTGTAAATCAATTCGAGCAAATAAAAATGTACAACAAAAATTGGTACATAACATCATTAACCTTTATATCATATGCATGTTTATTCAAACACTTAATATGTGAAAACAAGTAGGAAATAATTAAGCTTACACTTTTAAGGGGCTAGTCATCAAAGTCTTCAACATAGTGGGGTTGGACCTAACTCGTACATGTTGAAGTGTGTCAATTTATCATTCCATCATCGTGGCTAATTTTTGTTGCATCAACTTTACTTCGTCCTCTGACAAGGCATACCTTCGATTTGCTTCCAGTAAGGCTATTATTGTTACATTAGCTCTTTCACTTGCTGTATTTTCTCTTTTAGTTGCTGAATTAGCTATTCCAATTGCTTCTTTGACTTTTTGACAAAGTTGTTTATTCTCAGCTAATTATTCATTGTTATAAGTAGTACAAACTAATAATGGAACTGAGTGAGGGATGACACTCGATGGTGGATGTTGGTAGCCAAGTCCGCAATGCCATAACATCTAACTTTACTCTTGCCTCCAATAACATCCTTTTAGCATTGAAACTTTGTTGTTGCATTTATCTATTGGACATTGAAAATTGATTCTTCAAAACTATTTGATTAGATGGCCCCAACCACTCATGGTAGGTTTCCTAGTTGATTATTGAGAGTTGAAAATGTTAGAAATTTATGTTAAAAATATAAATAAAGTACCAAAATTTAAAGCAATAACTTACATAGGTCTTATGGGTAAGACCATCTACCCAATAACTATTCTTTGTGGTTCAATAGGTTGACCATATATATGTTCCTAATAAACTTATACAGTTACAAATAATATATCTTGCACCATTAAATTGAATTACATGTAACCAAGTATATACAGGTCTTGAATAATACTTATTAGGCCTAATGCAATGTTCAACTGTGATTCGTGGCCAATCGAGTACAATGCTCCACCTCAAGCCAAAGACCGATTGATTTTATTTTGAGATTATTTTTCTTTCAACTTTTGGCTATCCCAATAGTTCAAAAGTTCACTCTATGTTTGTTCTCAAATCCAACTAGGTATAGTCCCCTCTACCCTAACTTTAGTTAGAATATCATAAAGGCATTTCTAAGTTTTAACACATACACCTTTATAATTTGTCACTCATCATGAATGTTCCAAGTCACTCTAGTTTGTAAAATAACGAACATTAAGTTAATTTGATCATATTAAATAATGGTTAAATTTTAATTCGATCAAATGAATAATTAAAGTCACCTTAAGTTTAGTCCACCATTTAAGTTAGACCTCCTTGGTCATAACCTCATAATGATGGCAGAGATCTCTAAATTGTTACCTAATTGCATGACCAATCTCCTTAATACCATGATGGTTAGGTGTCCAACTACAAAACATACACACCAAAATATTAAGCATTCAGTTTCAACAATGAAATGATATATGAATAACATAGTAAGCTTACCCTTTACCTACTGATTGTATGATAGCTCTGCACCTTTTCACTAGAGATATTGTGGTCGGAAGTAGTAGGGATGGATGGAGTGCAACATCATGGATGAGCTCGAATGGGGGAGTAGGGGTCATCTTGACTAAGGGAGTAGAGGATTATAGCATTGAGGGAGCAAAGATGGACAGTACTGGCAAAGCCTAAGTAGTGTGTAATGTTGAACAAGTTATTTGCACTAATGAAGTAGGGGTGGTCTAGACCAACCAAGCAACAAGGGTGGGAGGTATTTGTGAATCAATGGTGGAATGAGGTGATGAAATATATTTGTGATGGGAGATAAAGTAGATAGGGAGCCATTAAATCTAAAATGTTATACAACATGTTCCGCAACAACAATATGAAAAAGTGAATGAGCAGAACACAAAGAGGACCGAAAAGATGGGACCTGATCACTAGAAGAAGAGGCGGAAGATGAAGAGAAGGTGGAAGAATGAGAAAAGTATCATTATGTATTAATTATTATTATAATATTTATCATTATCTTTTACTTTCGAAAATAAAATGTGTTTTGTTCGTTCTTACCAATGCAATGCAGTACCATTATGTATTAATATTATTATAATATTAATCACTCTTTCACTCACTACAAGAAAAAAGTTGTTTAGAGATCAATTTTTAGCTACCAAATGAAATGGTTACTAATTGTGACCAAAACAGTCACTAAATTAAATTTTGGTTGTTAAATAACTATAAAATAAAAGTAATAATTGAATTTAGTGACTAATTAAGTCAAATAATTGGTATCTAACATTAGTTACCGAAGTTTTAGTGACTTATACTATTAGATTCTAAATTAGTCTCTAACTTAATTAGATACCAATTTAGAATCTAATGACATATGTCACTAAAACTTTGGTATCTAATGTTAGATACCAATTATATGACTTACTTGGTCACTAAATTCAATCATTACTTCTATTTTGTAGTTATTTAGCAATCAAAATTTATTTTGATGACTATTTTGGTCACAATTAGCAACCATTTTATTTGATAGCTAAATATTGGTATCTAAATATCTTTTTTCTTGTAGTAACTTTTGAAAAAATAGATGTAGATGCAATACGTTTTGAATAAGTAGGTCCTCCTACACTACAAGAAAAAATATATTTAGTTACCAAAACAAGTGGTAACTAATTATGACTAAAATCGCTACTAAATTAAATTTTAGTCCTTAAATAATTATAAAATAAAATTAGTAACTGAATTTTGTTACCAAAACAATTTGGTCGTTAATACTAACAAAATAAAATTAATGACTATTAAATTTTAGTCAATAAAAGTAATAAAATTTAAAATTTAAACTTTTCATTTTTAATAATAAAATTATTTTTAATTAACTGACAATGAAAAAAACTATTGGGATTCTTTTCTCGTACGACAATAGCAAACAACTTCCTTCGTTCTTGTCTTCCAACTCACAAATAGATTCACTCCTTATGTGAAAATAGTGATTAACATCATTCTTCTCCTTTAAGTCGTGGATTAGGGTTTGTTTCTTGTACGAAAATAACAATTAGTTTTGTTCTTCTACTCCAACTCGTGGATTAGGGTTCATTTCTTGTATGAAAATAGCGATCAGCACTTCGTTCTTCTACTCTATATTTTGATGCGTGGTGGTGCATTGTGCTTTCTCGTTGTGATTTTCTCAGCTCGTAGTTCTCTTCGCTCGTGGTTTTGGTCGTGATTGTCTACACTCGTGGTTTTCTCTCCTCACAGTTATCTCTACTTGTAGTTTTATTCACTTGCAGCTCTCTTCTTGCAATTCTCCACACTCGCGGTTCTGATTTGCTCACGTGGTGTTTTTCTATTCTCTGCTCACAGTTTTGATTTGTTGGTATTCTTCTCTTCTCTATTCACCATTATGATTATTGGTATGTTTTTCTTCTCTGTTTACAATTCTTAAGTGATATGAAATAAGTAATTGTAAATTTTAGTTGTTTTTTTTAATTTTTTTATTATAGAAAACTTAATAACTATATAATATATTTTTTTAATTTCATAATTGATAATTGAAATTAGGAAGCAATTACAGGTATGTGTGGATCGAATTCAACTCAGCACAATCCAAGTCCATCAATGATTTTTTTATCTTTTTATCGTTTCCCGTTTTGATTACTGCCTTTGTTGGATACTTTGGTCTTTAGTGTATTATTTGTTAAGATATTTGATGCTTTGATGTATCTATAAATAATTGGAAGATATAGTTTCAACATGACCTTTCTTCCCTTCCATTGAGCAGAATTGGGCAAACTCTATCTTGTACACTACCATGTCTTGTTTACGTCTTGTTTAAAGTAGGAATGTGTGTTATCCTATCTAGTCATATTTGTTGCAAACTGCAGTGTCTTATCCATTTCTTGAGTTTATATATGTTGAGATTGTATCTTCTTTATCATTCAGTGCAATAATAATTCCAGTATCTTTATGTTAATTTTTTCTCTGTGAATATCCAAAACTCTAATATGTTATCATGATCCATGTATGCTTCTGTTTTCTTTTTTAGTAATTTTTTTTATCATAGCTATTGTCACAGATTGCCAAAACTGATAACCAACGTGCTGGCGTAGTTTGGTTTCTGCACATCAAATATCATTTTATTCATCCTACATTAGGGTACAAAGGCAACACAAATGTACAGCAAAGAGCAAATAGAGGTGTTTGGATTAATTTGGTAGAGAGAAATCATTTGATTGAACCATTCTAATTTCATTAATTTATCGTCTAATTAGTTTTATTTAAATTTTAAATTCAAGCTATATGAATTTGAGTTGAATCTGTTTTTATTAGTCTATATAATTTATCTATGGAAGAAGCAATAAATAAATAATGATATATAATAAATATGATAAAAAATAGTTAAGAATATTAAATATCTCATCTATAAGTTATTATGCTTCTTTGCTCTAAGGTGAGCTATTAGGCAAAATATCATCACTAAAGCTTACCCATGCATAGGTTCTTCTGTTACTTTTAATTTTATTGCTCTTGTGTACATTTATTATGCTATTTATGTTGCTGAGTTGGTTCCATTTTTTTTTCTTCTTTTACTTTTCAATGCTGTTCAATTTGAATTTGCAATACCTTTGGTTCATTTGGTAATACTACACTTGACATGCTTATGGCTCTTCCTTTTATTATATTATAATTTGATGTTCTAGGGAAGTTACATATTCGAGTTAGAAAGTTCTGTAGATCTTCAAGTTTGTCGAGAATTGGTGGGTGAGTTACTTCGACTACTGCCAAATCGAAATTGAGACATGGTTTTGTTATTTCCATATGCTTAAAAGTTTATCCTCAAAACTTGTTTTTTCTATTCTGTTTAAAATTGAGACATGGTATATACTTGCTTAATCAACTACTTGATCTTTATTCCCCAATGTCTTTATGTAATTACCTTGTCGTTAATCAAATTCAAATATTGAAACCTATTTCATTCCAAACATTAATATCTTGAATAATTATTAAATAAATTATTCTCATATATCATGATAATTATAGAAAATTCATCAAATAAATAGTGACTTTTATGATAATTATATATATATATATATATATATATATATATATATATATA
>Ga0099824_1006594_pt1 | contig 15847 bp, 8 predicted proteins | sample SiratrowhiteBW_FD_76837 | JGI IMG/M metagenome (GOLD analysis project Ga0099824, IMG submission 76837) | Root nodule microbial communities of legume samples collected from California, USA - Siratro white BW | ecosystem: Host-associated > Plants > Roots > Nodule | place: USA: California...
AAAAAAAAAAAAAAAAAAAACCAATTTTTTGGTAAAAAATTTGAATTTATCAAAAAAATTTTTCAAAAAAATTTAAAATTTGTAAAAAAATTAAAAAGGTTTTTTTATAATTAATTTAAATATTTTTTTTTTTTTTTTAAAAAATACAAAAATAAACAACATTGACTCAGATTTTTATATAACTACGATTCTCCCATACATATCTTTTGAATGTAGGGGTAAGGATTCATCTTTTTGACTTAATAAGATAATATTCGTATATAATAAGTAGAATATTTCTTAAGAAATTAAGGGAGGAAAATGTAAGATACAAGTGTTTGATAGTTTTCTAAATAAGTATACATCATAAAGTTGAAATTTTTAAAAAAATATAACAATACTAATAATTACCTTTACAAAGTAAAATAAAATAGTTTCAACAGTACAAATGTTCATAAAAATATACAAAACATCCAAATTTATATTTTATTTTATTTTCAAAAGTAAATAAATAACGTTAAATATATTCAATTTTTATACATTAAATTAGAAACAACTATGCTACGAGTGCTAACACTCGTTATACACAACCCACTCTCAAAACTATTTTTTAAGTCACTTTTAACAGATTTTTAAATATTTTTCTTAATAAACTTTTATGACCAATCTTTCACTTTTTAAAGTTATTTTTTAGTTTCTTTCCTTACCTTCACAACTACTAACACGTTTGTTTTACTTAGTGTGGATAGATTACAAACTTGAAAATAAAATTTAATTTTGAAGATCATTTTTTATTTTTCGTAGAAAATAAACTTTAATAACAACACGTATAAGGGGTCTGGGCAAACGACGAGGGTGGGACCTCAGTCTATAAATAGACAAAACAACTGTTAGGAAACAATTAAGAAAATAAATGGCCACATATGGCAAAGTCAATTGAGGTTAACTTAGCATCTTGGCCAACCGGAACTCAACCACAATTTTTTTTTTCTCTAACAAAAAAAAAAAAAAAACTTCAATATGGGGGAGGTATGGCTTCCATTGAGAGTACAAACATAAACTTAATTGGTTGATGAAAGACCCAACATAAATATTAATTATCCCTGCTTGACTTTGTATAAAATAATAAAAAAATTTACCGATTATTAATGTGAAAAATAGTTTACCTGTTATATTTATGATTCATAACCATATGTTTACGATAAAATGTCAGTTTAAGTAAGTAATAAATCACGAAATTATTAGTTATTGCTTTAAAAAGATGATTTTAAAGTTACATTATATAAAAAAAGGAAGTGAAAAACTTACTTTTTGTTGAAAAACCTTTGAAAAAAAAATCGTAACGTGTAGATTAATATGTGATTTTTTTTTTCTTCAACAACATTTGCAATTTACCTATTCCGTAGTTGTAAATAATTTGTGAGAACCTAGTTGCAAAACACATTCTTCTTTTTCCTTTTTACCCTAGATACTCTTTTCCCAAACTTATTTTGTAATTTTAATTTTATTTTTCATCTCTTTACAAATCCATGCTACCATCTAGACATTATAGTAGAATAGAGAGCATTTTATCCCATTGAATTTGGATAGCGTAAGCTAATTTTTTTCCCATAATTTCTCTATTTTTTATAATTTGACTTTGTTTATAATCAATTTACTTTTATTAGTCATGTTAGTTACAAGTTTGATTCACTGAACTAGTTTTCCTTCTTTTTTTTATGTCTTGTTGATAGGCTTGCAATGTGAATAGATTTTAAGTTTCAATTACTTTGTATTTTGCTTGAACTCCAAGTAAATTTTAAGCAAGTAGAGTTAATAATTTCATTTTAATTTGGTTTTGATATGATTTAGTTTCCTAGTTGAAATTTGGATGCAATATTTACAAAACTAATTAGACTTTGTAGATTGAAGTAAGTATTTTTTTTTATAGGATTAATACTTGACCAAATAAATATTTGAATCAATTTGATTTTGAATTTTATGGCTAAAATCTAAATTATGTTTTCTATTTATTTATTTATTTATTTTTTGAACAGCAAGTGTAAATTATGTTGATGTTGCTGAAATGTTTTATAGGTAGCCAAATGAACTTATTCTATTTAAAAAACCAATAAGAATATAATATTTGATCAAAAAGAAAATTGAAGTTAGAATTAAAGGTAAAAGGGAGAGGGAAAGAGAGAGCACATTCAACACTATTACAATAAGAGAAAAAAAGAACATAAAAGATTTAGAAAATGGAAGGGAAGAATGAGACTTGGACAGGTTGTCACATTAAAGACTAGCTAATAAATATAGACTAATAAAGTATATTTCTAATAAAATGAAATAATGACGACTAACTTGTGCAACATTTTTTTAATATTTATGTTAAATAAAAATAATATTATAACATCAAAATAGGAGTAGATGTCTACTTCTCTACTTTTCAAAACATTGCAAATAGTCACTTACAATAATAATGGCTGGGTTTCAATTTCACAGCCTACATTTTTTACCATTGAAAATGGAGAAAGAATTTGATTGAGAGATGAAGAACAAGTCTTTGGTACGCTACACGACGCCATTTAAGAGAAAGGTCCCAACCTTTCCCCTCTCCACTCCTATATATATACACTATACATTCCACTAATTTTCTCACAACAAATAATCTCATTTGATTTAACCTGTTGTAGTATACTACTGAAAGATGAGTTCGAAGATAACAATAACACTTGTCCTAGGCATGTTGGTAATGTTCTTTTTTATGTCATCAGAAGTGGCAGCCAAGGATTTGAAAGAGGGTGAGCTATATGTCATTTTTATCTGATAATATACTGTCTCTCAAAAGTATTTTAAAGTAATATCATATTAACAAATATTTTTAAAAACACTAGTTATTTTTTTTAATATAATAAGTTTCTGAAAAAATGTTTCCTAAATGTATATTTTTTAACATGCATGCTATAATTGTGTTTTTAACTTAAATATGCTTTATTACCTGTATCGAATTGATTAAGGTATAATTAGACTCAGATCTTTTAAGTAAAAGTTTAAATTTAACTATTATGAAAAGAAAAAATTATTGAGAGAAGATTTTCCATATGACGAATAATTTTTTTCACCAAGAAAATTAGTGAATGATTAATAACATCTTAAATAAAGAAAGGTTTTTGTCATTTTACTTTTTTCTTCTCTTATACTTTTTGTCGTTGTGTTTACTTTGTAGTGGTCCTTGTAATTTTTTTATTTTTATTTATTTTATTTTAACTCATCTAATATCTCTAGTTTTTAGATTGTGCTCTTCTAATATATAAACTATTTTTGAGATTATGTTTAAAAAAAGTAGATATGTTATCAGGGCTAAAACAAAATAAAAAAAGGCTAAAAGTGAAGAAAATAGTTAATATCTTTCGAACTAATTGCAATAAGAGGCATAATTTGAGAAAAAAAAGCTTTCCCATTTATTAATTTTTATTTAGCACCCTTAAAACATTTATCCAAATCTTTAAACAATATTTGCTTCTTTTTAAAAAAAAATAAAATCATATCCATATGTAGTGGACCCCCTTCCACCATTATTTTTCGAATTTGTTATCATTTAAACCTTTTTATGTTTAAAAAAACATTTTCATACTCCAAATCTTCACTTTTGTATGTATATAATAGGTGTGCAAAATTCACTTTTCTATAGTAAATAGTTCTTGTGTTAAGAGCTAATGTGTTTGCAGATGAGGTTTTTGGAGAGACAAATGTATTGCATGGTGCCAACTTAGTTACTGGTGGTGGTTTCCCTGGTGGAGGTTTCCCTGGTGGAGGTTTCCCTGGTGGTGGTTTCACTGGTGGTGGTTTCCCTGGTGGAGGTTTCCCCGGTGGTTTCCCTGGTGGAGGTTTCCCTGGTGGAGGTTTCCCTGGTGGTGGTTTCCCTGGCGGTGGTTTCCCTGGTGGAGGTTTCCCTGGTGTTGGTTTCCCTGGTGGTGGCGGCTTTGGTGGGTTTCCCCCAAGGTTTTGTCGTTTGGGTTGTTGTTTAAGGAATGCATTCACAAGACAATGCTTTAGGTGTTGCCCATAATATTGGGAAGAATCCTGCAAATGAGACAGTGCAGTTCAACTTAATTATAGTGACATATATATTTCATCAATAAAATCTCGTGTTATGAGAGGTATGGATGGATAGATAGCAATGACTGTGTCTTTTCTTCCATTCTTTCTTAGCACTATAGAGATATTTCACAAGTTGAATTATAGCGTTGAATAATACCAAAGATATGTATTGTTTCACTTCTAATGTAATATGATCATCATTTATAAGTCAAGTTTTTGTTTCTCTATTATTATCATGTCATTATAAAGAATACCACTCATTATTTATAACTATATAAATATAAATTTAGTTGATGATAAAAAATGTCTTTTTATTTTTTAACAACTTATTTTTATGTACCATCAGTGATAAAAATTTTATAACAATATAAAAATAGTTGTAAATATACTCCTTTTACTTACCTTGGTTAAAAAAAAAAAAAAAAACTAATCACTAAAACACATGGGTTGTAAGCATTAGATGTGAGATCTCTAATACACCTCTCTCATGTCAAAAGACTCTTAAACTCGAACGTGAAACTTATATTTAAAGGTGGTCCTATAGTGGCCCGATAACGGGTAGTCTGATAGGATCAAGAACCTTATTAGGATAGGCTCTGATACCATATTAGAAGTAGAGATTAAGCCTAACTCAACCTTACAAAACTAGTTTGTATGGTGAGATTTGTACCTACCAATAATTATTGAAAGACCTCATCTCTAGTCGATGTGGAATCTCCAACACACCCCTCACGTCGAGACCCCTAAACTCTGTGGACGCCTTCTTTCTGCACCTCTCACTACAAGAAAAAGGTTGTTTAGAGACAAATTTTTAGCTACCAAATGAAATAGTTACTAATTGTGACCAAAATAATCACCAAATTAGATTTTGGTTGCTAAATAACTACAAAATAGAAGTAATGATTGAATTTAGTGACCAATCAAGTCAAATAATTGGTATTTAACATTAGTTACCAAGGTTTTAGTGACTTATACCAATTTAGAATCTAATGGCATAGGTCACTAAAACCTTAGTAGCTAATATTAGATACCAAATATTTGACTTAATTGGTCACTAAATTCAATCATTACTTCTATTTTGTAGTTATTTAGCAATCAAAATCTAATTTGGTGACTATTTTAGTCATAATTAGCAACCATTTCATTTGGTAGCTAAATATTGATCTCTAAATAGCTTTTTTCTTATAATGTCTATAATTTCTCCTATACCTCCATAATTTTATAAGGGACAAAAATAACCCTAAGTCAGAATTTTAAAACCATCCCAACCCTCCACCCCCTCACCCCTGCGCCGTCTCCTGCGCCTTCTTTACCTTCTTCGTGGACGTCGTTCGCTTCTTCCTGCATCTTGTTGCCATGTTCCTGCACCTTCTTTTATTTGTATTTTTTTATAGTTTGTGTTGCGGTTGTCTGCACTTCCGTTGACGGTGGTGATGAATTGAAGAATGGTGGTTTGCAGGACTACGATACTCTTTTTCTCTTCCGAATTGGTATAATTCAAAATAGTATTTGGCTTCTGGATTAGGATGGGAGATTGAACTCGTTAAGTAAAAAGCCAACTAATAAAAAATGTAAAATTCTTAGCTCACTGTCTTCAGTCACTACAACCACTACAAACATTCTCCAATTATCATAATACATCACTGCCAATCGTTTAATTTATTGTCTTGTCACTTACCTTTTTCACTGCAATGCACAAACTTCACCTCTTACCTTTTCAGCCAATATTTCCATAGTTCACCATTACTTTCTTTATTTTTAGTAGGGACAACTTAGTATTTTCATGAAGGTAACTTTTGGAATTTAGGAAATTGTGGAGGTTTAGGAGGAAATTGTGAAGGTGGAGGAATAAGGCGTCTTAAGTGTGAAACTTATATTAAGGGTGATCCGATTACGGTCCGATAGTGGGTGACCCAATAGGCCTAGTAACATTGCTAGGATAGGCATACCATATTAGAAGTGGACTTTAAGTCTAACTCAACCTTACAAAGTCGTGTACTCCGTCAGCTGAGACTCCTCAACTCGAGCGTGAAACTTATATGTAAAAATGGTCCGATAGCGGGTCCGATAGGCCCAACAAATTATTAAGATAGGCTTTGATATAATATTAGAAGTGGACTTTAAGCCTAACTCAACCTTGCAAAACTGACTTGTAAAGTCAGGTTTACACCGACTTATAAACTATTAGAAAGTCTCATTTTCTAATCGATGCGAGATTTCTAACATTAAAAAAAAAATAAACACACAAGATAAAAAAAATCTAGAGATGCAATTGAACATTTCCATTTCCTCTCATATACATAAACCAGACAAAGGTGAAAACATACAAATTTCGTATAGATAGTCTATAGGAGGAAACCTCTTATATAGAATAAACAAATAATAAACTATTAAATGTAAAGTAAAAAATGACTAAAAATATAACCATCAAAAGTGATGACGTAAATTAGTTTAAAAATTATCTTAAAAATTTCAATTTTTTCTTAAATGGTTAATGATAAAAGAAATTAAGTGTAGTTGACTATATGATCATTAAGAATACTAAGGATTTAAGAGAACGAGAGAAAGATAAATACAAGAGTACATAAAATTTTATATTGATTGGATTATTCTCAAATTTACATCTAATTAAAGTTGGATTTTTGACTGAAATTCTTGAATTATTCAATCATAGGTAGTTCTATAATTAAAAAAAGACATACAAACTACTCCTTCTAACACCGTTTTAAGAACTTTACAAAGATAATGAAAACACTCACTTACCTACAATAAACACACAAAACACTAGAACAAAATTTACAAATTAAATAACTGATAAAGAAAAAAGAATATCACCTGACATATGACAAGTTTACAATGCAACCACCTTTTTCTAATGAATCTTGAACAATTTTTCTTTTTCATTCAAGATGTAAATGTACAATACTCTCAGAAAAATCTCTTTAAAAAAATAATAAAGCTCCATTTTTGAAAAAAATAGTAGAATGATATAATAAATGGAAAAGAGCTTCCTTTCTAAAAAAATGTTGAAGTAGATGATTTGATCAAAATAATTGATTATTATTGATCATAGTCGATTATTAAGTTCATTAACTAACACACAAAATATTTTAAAAACCATTTAATCAATTATTATTAAAATTAATCAATTATTTTCAATAGGTTGAGTTTTTCATATTGTTTAATATAATTAATTATATATTGTAATAAATGGTTATCTTCAAAACAAATAAAAATCATTTTTCACTAACATAATTAATTATTTTTTAGCATAATTTATTAGTTCATAATATAATTAATTATTATGTTCAGAAAAAAAATAACATAATTTTCAATTTAAATTTGTTAAAATTATTTTAAAAATTCAAATCATAGTTTATATTTTAACCATGTTAAATAATAAACAATAAAAAGAAAAACCACCAATATGAGATGCATGCATCATCATTAAATGAGTAAATCATATTTTTCACATGTTTTGCTAACGTTAAGCATTATATATAAACACGTTTGAATTGCTCTAATACAAGTTTCGGGGACTAATATGGTTTGACATATAAAATAACCTCACTGCTAAGACCACGGGAAGGGATTAATCTCAACACTATTTATTATTTTTAATCTGATGCATCTCTTACATATGTTTAAACCACTATCTCTAATTTCTTCAATTCAATTTTACTTACTTTCTAGAAAATTACAAATTTTCACATATGCTAATAATTGAAATAGGACATGTATATATTTTAGAAGGCCATGCTAACCTAACCTACTCGGTCAACATATCTTTTCTTCGTAAATAAAAAAATTGACAACTAATTGTAAATTGAAAAGGTTGAATTTCCCTCTATGAAAAATTGAAAAATTATTTGAGAAGATTTATCCCACGATTTAACGAATTTGACAACTAGTTGGAGTATAAGTTGACAATGAGTTTAAAGGTAAGTGCTTATGTATTTAATAGAATGTCAGGTAACGATCTAGTGGTGAATTTAAAATTAGGATTTAACGGGAAATTTTTTAAATAATAAAAATTAATAATTATTATCACATATTCGCCAATTAATAAAAAAAGATTTTAGTTCCATTTTAGGGATACAAATTATTATTTTTAAATCAAAACTAATATTCAGTTATTTTACAACGACAAAAATATGAAACTCTTATTCACATTAGAACAAAAAACTTAAAAGGTTTTATCTTTTATTGTTATTTTACCTTTTTTTTTCATGTAGAATTAAAATTTAACTTTTGCTAATCCACTTTTTAAAGACTTGTGTTAACGGTTGGTATATACAAATTATTAAAATAAAATTTTAATTTAATTAGAACATAAATATGAAAATCGTAAAAAAAATCTGAAACGCTTAAGAAAATCATCTAATTTTTAATTTTTAATTGATTTTATACTAATGGTAATATAAATACTATAGTGGCAAAATACAGTAGGTGTCTAGTTCTCCAGTTTGATCAACTTCATACACGTAATCACCTACAATAATTAATTAATGTTCTTCAATTTCATAGGCTACAACTTTTTACCATTGAAAATGAGAAGGAAGATTAGCTACTGATCAAGAACATAAATCGGTTCTTAACTTCAGAATAAAGTCTGAAGGAGTACGCTACGGCGCCATTTAAGAAGAAGGTCCCAACTTCTCCCTCTTCCCTCCTATATATAGACTATGCATTCTCACTAATTTTCTCATCCTTCCATACTAAACATATTTCGTTTGTGTTAATCTGTTATTGCAAGATGGCTTCGAAGAGGACGATATCATTTCTTATCCCAACCCTGTTGGCCATTTTCCTTTTCCTCTCCTCAGATGTGGCAGCAAGGGAATTGAAAGAGAGTAAGCTATTATCCTTTTACCTTGTTTTTCTTTTCATTTGGTACTTCAAAGCAAGAGACAAAGCATAAAATATTATCAACACGATTTCTTTTATTGTTGAAATTTATATGTTGGAAAATAACATTATTTTATAAAGGTACAAGTTTTATAATAATTCAATACAAAGAATCGTATATATGTTAGAAAGGCTTGTCAACAATTACTTTTACAAACTAAACATGTTAGTTCATTTGAAAAAGTAATTTTATACTATCACCAAAATAACTATACAATTTTTGCAAAGCGAACTACAATACCTATATATGCATATAAAAAAAAGTTTTCATATCATAAATACACGAAGAGAGTTAAACTACAAATCAATTTACCAGTCAAAAGCTTTTTTAAAGATAAAGTTTTTTAATAGATTTTTTTTTTTTTTTTTTTACATTATATGGTGCATTTCTAACTATTATATGGGATGTAGAATTTCATATAAAAATAAAAAATCTAAAAAATTTGGGAAAGTAGCTCCTTCCGTCGATAACACATATGTTAGTACGTAGAACAACACATGTTTATGCCTTTCTAAATGAATTTTTATGTAATATCATTGAAGCATTCATTAACCGAGCTTTTGAATGTATAATATGTTTACCATATAAAGGGTTTCTTAATCTTTTTCATTCGATCATAATGAACTCTCCTTCTAAACTTTTTTACGTTTTACAAATTATAACTATGGTGGTGGCTTCCCAGTTTCTGGTCGTGATCGTCGTGCCTTTGGCGATGGTCGCTTCTTCTTCGGAGGTCCCAACAGTGGTTCCTACGGTGGTGCCTACGGTGGATACTTCGGTGGACCCTACGGTGGACCCTACGGTGGACAATTCGGTGGACCCTACGGTGGACCCTACGGTGGACAATTCGGTGGACCCTACGGTGTTCCCTACGGTGGTGGGTTCGGTTTTGGCCCCTACCGTGGCTTTGGCAACGGTGGTTCATTCGGTTTTCCCTTCATTCCTGGTGGAGGCGGTGGAATCGGTAACTTTCCTGTTGGAGGCGGTGGAATCGGTAACTTTCCTGTTGGAGGCGGTGGATTCGGTAACAATCCTGTTGGAGGCGGTGGATTCGGCGTTCCTGGTGTTGGGAGATTGCCGTGATAGGTAGTGTTAATATGGGGATGTAGAAAGAGAGTTGAGACAGTGGAATTTTACGTACTTATTAATATATTTCATCAATAAAATCTCTTGTTCTTAGGAGAGGCATGGATGGATGGAGAGCAAAGATGCATGCATGCATGCATCCTTGCTTCTCTTTTCTCTTCACCTTTGTTACCACAAGAGATAGGTTTTAGCAATACGTTTTTACTTTATGCCTGTGATGTGTGATTAGTTTAAGAGCATACTTAAATATCTGCTGTACAATTAAGTTGTCTTCAATCCTGATTTTTTTCTTCTGCTATTACTATGTATCATCCCTCTTTGCTGTTAATTATAAGTTTGTCCTTAATTCTCTGTGTTTATCATCTCATTACAATTTACAACCCTGTGTATTGATTCAGAAAGCAGAAGGTCAATGCTGCAATATTTAATTTCTCCAATATGCCTAACTTAAATGAATAAGGACTACATGATCTTAAATTCATGATTACATTAAATGTCAAAAATAAAATCTTATAAATTAAAAGTATTCTCAATGAAAAGAAAAAATTACAGGGAAATCTTAATCCTTTGTCTATTTAAGATATGCCAGAAAAAACTAATCAATATATGAATGATAAGCGTGTTAAGAAGAAGAAATAAGGAAAGCTAATAGCTTACAGGCGATAATATTGTGGTAAAAGTAGAACAACTAAAAAAAGCTAAGGAACCAATATCACATAAAATATTTAAATTATGTTTCGTATGACATTTTTCTTTTGGTAATTTTTATTTTATTTTAAAACAATTTTTTAATTAAAAACTGTTTGAAGATTTATTTTAATTTGATTAAAACTAATTGTCTCCTTGAATGAAAAAATATTTCGACAATAGTGAACAAAAATATGTAAATTAATTTAATCGTATTAATTTGAAAGATAATTTTGTTTATAAAAGTACACAAATATATACATTTTGATCGTCAACTTTTAAAATGTCAAAAATGATTTTGAATTAAGAAAAACATTTTTTCAAATATTTTACATATATTAATTATATACTATATTTAAAAAATTCTATATTATTATTTGATAATATTTTTATAAAATTAAAAACCCTTTATTTAAATAGAATCGAATATTTCATTATATATTAAAAGTGTTTAACAGTTAATCCAATGAGTGTTTAAAGATATTGTTGTAATTCAGAATTAAAAAAATATTACAAATTAAAATATTTAGACAAAAAATAAAGTTACATTTAATATTCTAAACTAAATATTTTTTTAAAAAAATTAAGAACTTACAATTAATAAATAAATTTAAAATAACTAAAAATGTGAAATTTTGAGATAATCGGTGAAAAAAGTAAAAAAAAAAAAAAGAAGATATTTTAAGTGTAGGCAGGATTCAGAGGGGAGACTGCGTAAATAATCTTTAAATAAAATATAAATAAGCTTCCCAACTAAGTTTATTAAAACTAAGTTAGTATTCCTCAAAAGAAATTCATAAAAAAATGACTTTAAAAAAAAAAAAAGAATTCAACCCGCTTAATATGTATACTCATTCATCATATGATAAATCACCAATAAAAGAGATATAAAAATAGTACATAGAAATAATAATGTACAAACACATTTAAGTATAGCAGAAACACGAAAACAAGAATTAAATATTTTTTAATCGATCTTGTCTCACAGCATTCATCTTAATATTTTCTCTTAATTATTGTAAATTAAATCATGCATTTTAAAAAATATTTACCACCTAATGAAGGTTAATTCAGCAAATGAAAGTATTTTAATTGAAACATGTTTTAATATCTTATGTGGAATGTTATTTAAAATATCAATATATTATATATTTTATAAATGATATAAATGAAAAATAAAATTATACTTTTAATTGAAAAATAATTTTTCTAATTATTAATATTTTTTAAAGTAATTATAGCCATAAATATAAATTAAAAATTAACACATGTTTATGCAATTATTTAAATGTGTCTCTACAATTTTTTCAGAGACATGAGTTGTTAACCTATTATTTTAAATTAAATAATTAAATGATATATTTAGTCTACATATATAGGGGCAAATTTAGGTGGGACAATAATGTGAAGGTGTCTATCCCTTGGTATCTTTAGTAACTTGGAATAGTGTGTAGAATCATGGGAGAGGAGTGTGTTATGGTTTAGGTACAGAGATAGGCTTAGCAGGTGCATGTTAATCCCAATTGCTGGAACTGCTATTCTGAATTTGTTGTTTGGAAGTTACATAGATATAGAGACGAGAGGGGTTTAGGAAGGTACACATGAGAGTATCCTAGGGCTACAACTAACTTCTATCTGTAGGGCAATTTAGGTTCTTTGTATTTGCAGATGACACAGGGTATTCTATTTTTTTTTTTTTTTTGAGTTACTACTGATCTAAAAGTTAATTATGAAGTTATGCTGCATACAAAACTTCTAATTAATTGAAGAAAATAATAGCATATATCTTAAATCAATTGATTTTTGAGTTTTTTTTTTTTTTCCTGTTTTATGTGCCCACACCACATCATCTATCCTACCCACTGGATTTAGTGTCCAACCACTTTTGACTATTAACACCTTGTTTTTGTGTTGGTGCATCATCTCTCATTCCCTCTTTGATCATCTGTTGTTTAAGATGCTCACACAATGCAATTGGTGTTAAAGACCCTCTGGCAAAGAGTGCCCTAGACTATACCCCTAGGTCTGAAGGAGTTTAACTTTATTAATTACTGACTTTGTTAAGTTTAACTTATGTCCAGGAGTTGTTGTTGTTGGTGTTCGGTGAAAGAAAAGTAAAAATAAAGGAGAAGTAGGTGAGAGGATAATTTCAGAAATACTTTTTATATAGAAAAATATATTTATAAACTGAATTCATGGAGAAATCCAATTATGTACACATCAAGAATACTTAAGGGTTTAGTTCTCCTACACAAGACACAGTACATTCCCAAATAGAGACATAAATCTTTATTGCGGTCTCCCAAACATATAAAATTACTACAGCAAAATATTGCCCACTTGTACTTTCATGAGATGTTTTGGTTCAAAATCCATCATCTCTCTTTCTTTCTAATGCGTAGACTTACATAGTTATGCTTAATTTCTTTATATAGGTCCACCAGGTTGCAGTATGTTCATGTTTTTTTTTCGACAATAGTAAATATATCTATTCAAGTATTTGTGTATTTCAAGTATATCTATTCTTAAGAAATACATTTTGTAATGATAAAATAAAGATAGTTTTTTGTGTTTTATATTCTCTTTTTTCCCACTTTCTTTACTTCCAATGTTCCACGTCTTTCCCCCACTGAAAACAAGCAAGTCGTTAGTACTCCCTGCCGCTTACACAGTTGGACTATGTACCCATTCAGTGTCTTTTTGCTCCCACATATCATAACAAGTGTCGTTATTAATATCAACCATTTTTGTTTCCTAAATACAGAGTATTTCTACTCCTTTTCTGATTAAATCCTTTATGTACTTTCTTTTTCGCGGAACCCTAATCCCCTAAGTAGAATTGTAATACATTTTTAATTGTTTTTTGAGTTTCCTTTTTCGTGTTTATTATTCCTTCTTTCTTTATGCCTTCACTTGTGTATGTCATTCTTTCCTTTTTCATGTTTCGATCAACCCGCTGGGATACCTTTCTTTAAGGGCTCTAAACTTGCTTTACCTTTCCTGTCTTGTGGGATGTTGTGATATCTGAAATCCAACCGTTACAAGAAAATCCAACTGTAGCTCAAATCAAAAATTACAATGATGAAGTAATAAGAAGAGCGAAGGCCAAAATCTGTATTCACTCTGTTGTTTCTGATGTTGTATTCACTAGAATTATGTTTTGTGAAACAACTAAAGAAGCTTGGAACACTCTCCAAGAGACGTTTCAAGGGAATGAAAGAACTCGACAAATGCAAGTTCTCAATCTCAGAAGAGAATTTGAGATATTGAGAACGAAGGAGGCCGAGACCATTAAAGAATATTTTGATAGGCTCTTGGCAGTGATCAACAAGATCCGAGTATTACGTGAAGATTTACCTGATAGAAGGATCATAGAAAAAGTGTTGGTGAGTCTTCCAGAAAGGTTTGAAGCAAAAATCTCATCACTTGAAGATTCAAGAGATCTCACAATGATTTCACTAACCGAGTTGATAAACTCTCTGCAAATCCAAGAGCAGAGAAGATTGTTGAGAAAAGAGTTGTTGAGAGAAGAGTTGAATACTGCTGAAGGAGTTTTTCTAGCAAGGTCACAATCGAGTTATAAAGCAAAGAAGAAAGGCTGGAAAGATGAGAAGAAAAGTGATGAAGATGAAAATGACGAGAAGGAGAAGTACTTAGCATGTCAACACTGCAAGAAAACTAATCATCCACATTGGAAATGTTGGTGGAGACCAGATATGGTGTGTAATTCTTGCAATCAAAAGGGTCATATGGAGAAGGTATGCAAAAGAAAACAACAAGAGGTGCAAATTGCTCAAGAGACTAATGACAAGGAGGAGGACTTCTTTTTGTGGCCACTTGCTTTGCTAGTGACATCACTAATGAAACATGATTGATTGATAGTGGATGCACTCATCACATGACACATGATAAAGACATGTTTGTCAAGTTGGACAGAACCCACTCTTCGAAAGTCAGAATTGGAAATGGAGACTATATTGAGGTCAAAGGCATAGGTGATATTGCCATTAATGTTGGCTCAGGTACAAAAATAATCTCTGATATGTCCCTGAAATTAATCAAAATTTGCTAAGTATTGGGCAACTTTTAGAGAAAGACTATGTTGTTGTGTTCAAAGATAAAACTTGTGAAGTCTTTGATACAACTGACATTAACTTGATGTCAATAAAGATGAAGGGTAAAAGTTTCTCGATAAACTTGCAAACAGATCTTGTTTACTCTTCTGCAGTTAATTCGGGACAGATTTGACATAAAAGGAAGCAGTCTAGGAGGTCTGCAGTAGAAAATCATGGGAAGCCAGTAGTGGAAAATCATGGATTGGATTCTCACGATGATGTTAAAATTTCTAAAGAATTGATTGTGAAAAAGATTAAAGGCCTTAATGTTGTTCCAAAAATAACTAAACAAGAAGGTTCTGATGAAAATGTGGATGATCATCCTTTGAGAGGTAATAGATCCCTCTCTGACATATATCAAAGATGTAATATGGATGCTTTTGAACCTACTGACCATGAGGAAGCTCTCAATCACCTAAAGTGGAAAAAAGATAAGGAGGAGGAGTTATATATGATTGAGAAGAATAACACTCTTGTTGACATACTTTCAAATAGAAAGGTAATTGTTGTATATGATGGTTCAATTAACAAAAATAAAGCAAAGTTTGTTGGGTATTCTGATATTGATTGGGGTGGTTCCTTAGAAGATATGAAGAGTACTTCAGGATATTGCAAAACTTAAAACTATTTGTTTACTACTAGTCAGAAAGTTTGAATTCATAAAAAAGAAGATTAGAGTTTACAGTTCCAAAATCAAGGATGAGTGTTAGGAATTTGCTTCTGAAACTGCACATTGATTTGTTTTCGTTTTTTAATATGTCTTTAATTAGAATATTTGCTCTTAATTGATAGAAGTTATTTCAGTCACATATTTTTTTTGTTTTGTTTCTGCAAGTATTATAAATGTAAGGTATTGATGGCTCAGAAAAAAAAAAAAAAAAAAAAAACAAAATTTTTTTTTTTTTTAAAAAATTTTTAAAAAAACCCCATTTTTATATTAAAAAAAATTTAAATTAATAAAAAAAAAAAAATATATAAAAATATAATA
>Ga0099824_1006595_pt1 | contig 15843 bp, 16 predicted proteins | sample SiratrowhiteBW_FD_76837 | JGI IMG/M metagenome (GOLD analysis project Ga0099824, IMG submission 76837) | Root nodule microbial communities of legume samples collected from California, USA - Siratro white BW | ecosystem: Host-associated > Plants > Roots > Nodule | place: USA: California...
TATATATATATATTCTTCTTTTAAGGGTTTTAAAATGTTCTTATTTTTTTTATAATTTCAATTTCTTATATTACTTTTAACATTATGTTTTGAAGCAGATGTTTTGTATTAAAAAAAAATTGTTTAAAGGGTAAGAAACACTATATATAATAATCATATCGATTAACAATGACAAACAAAATTTCATTTTTTAAAGATAAAACTGGTATTTTTTTTTATGCTTTGAATGAGTGATAAAATATTGAGAAGCGTTTAAGATATATTAATTGAGAAGAATTAAATATATTATGAAAAATTGTAACATAATTTTATGTTTTTAGTATTTTTTTAATATCTAAGAATACACACTTTGACAATTATTATAAATATTTTTAAGAGTCTAATTAAGACTTGAATGGAAAAAACGAATTTTCATATACCCATTTGCATGAAAGTTTGAATTAAAGACCTATCACCTAATATATTGATATTTCATGGACCGATTTAATTATTTACCCATATTTTTTTCCTCTTGATTTCTTCGTACTTTTCTCACACGTGCAATAAGTTTCTACCACATATGCTAATTATGCTATTGAAATGCACTTCGCATTTTGTTATCTCTAAAAAGGTTTGTTTTTTAATCCTTGTAAAAAGTTTGCTTTTGGTAGTTGTATTTATTTTAGACAATGTAAAATGTTATTTTTTCACTTTATCTTTATAACATGTAAATAATTCGCTTCTAATATTTAAAAGAATAAATAAATTTAAAGGGGCTAAGTTAAAATTAATAAAATATTACATAGACCGAAAAATTAATAATTTATAGCATTATAATAAGATGTTTTTATTGTCCAAAATTGTGTAATTCATAATTATATAATTCATTTTAGTATTACCCAAAACGAATAAATTTTCTTTTTATTATTGAAATGGGTAGATCCTGCCTATCCCACCCAATTTCATTATAAAGAAATGGGGTCATTTATGTAAACTTTCATTTAAATAAAGAATAAATCATTAAGATAGTGACAATTTTTTTTTGTTAACTTTGAAATGGTGTCCAAGATGATTTCAATTAATATCTTAAGTGAAATAGTATACATTTAACACTATCCTTTGTACTTGTATTTGTTCATTTTAAAAAACGATTTTTTTTCTTCAAAAAGGAACAATACAAACCCAAAGAAATTGTGCTATATTATCCTATTTAAAGTATTAATTGAAATCAAAATAAATATAGTAGATAGTAATATCATTTTATTATATTATTTAAATATACTTTTAATGATAATTTGAATTTGAATTTAAAATGAAAGTCTCATTTAAATAACTATTTCTAATTAATTATTTCAATTTATTTTATTAAAAAAATACATTCACCTATATTTTAAATAATTATTTATAACTGAAATTTTCATTTTAAATTCAGATCCTGATTATCATTAAACACATTAAATATATATTTAAATAATACTATAAAAATGATATTACCATCTAATATATTGATTCTGATTTTAATTAATGCCATTTTTATTGTATTATTTGAATATAAATGGTAGTCAAAATTTGAATTTAAAATGTAACTTTCAATTAATTATAATTAATTATTTCAAGTTTTTTTAAAACGAAGAATACAAACACAAAGAAATAAAGTTTTAATTATTAATAATTATTTAAAATCAATTATAATTAGTTATTTGAAGTTTTTTGTTTTAAAAAGAAGAATACAAAGAAAGAAATTGTGCTATAATTGAAATCAGAATCAATATATTAAATCATAATACCATTTTTATTATGTTATTTAAATATATATTTAATAATAATCTGAATCTGAATTCAAGATGAAGCTCTCAGTTATAAATAATTATTTCTAATTAATTATTTTAAGGTTTTTTTATTAAGAAAAATAAATGCACGTACATTTTTATTGTAATTTTTATCACGTAATTGCCTTTGACCATTAAGTAATGTATAATAATTTTTACTTATTTTTTTTATATCTCCTTTTACGTCACTTATTCGATGAAATATTTAATTTTATTGCATATTGATCTCTAGGGAAATAATTATGATCTTATCTTAAACCTTTAAACAATACACATTAATAGAAACAAAAATTTTAACATATATCATCTGCTATCCAAGGATATAAAAGAGGTCTAAAAGAGTTCATGATTATAAATTTAGTACATTTGAGTACAACAAAAAACAAAATACGACTACATTTCAGCTGGCTCCTTCAAATCATGCTCTATCTTGGGAAATGCCTTTGACCCAACCATATAAAAAGCGAATGCATGCCAAGGGAGAATTAGGAAGAATTTAACAAAGGAATCATCAGAAACCTAATCCAGAAACCAGAAACCCACACACACAGGCTTTAACACGCCGTGTGTGGTGGGGTAGCTGGTGGTTCCTTTGTTAAACTTCCTCACATATATACCAATTATGACGAACCATCGCAAGGTTTTTTTTATTTACACTATCTTGTTCCTTGTTGTGGCTGAAGCCAAACACAAAATAAAGCACAATCACAAAATCCATCAGCATGCAAAACCATTTCCCCATAACCCCCTCTTTCCCGAAGACAAAGACCAGGACCCATTATTTCCTCAGAATCCCTTCATTTCTGAGCCACCACCTGCTCCAGAGTTCCCACCCTTTTCTGAGCCACCACCTGTTCCAGAGTTCCCACCTATTCCCTTCTTGCCACCCTTTCCCTTCCCTCAACCTCCTCAAGAAGCTAAGGGTCCTTTCCAAGTAAATTCCATTGGGGACTGGGAGTTGATTTCGGAAAATGCAGGTGTTTCAGCCATGCACATAAACTTGTTACCCACAAACAAGATCATCGTCTTTGATTCCAAAGTTTATCGCGTCTCTAGAATTAAATTACCTGAAGGGGTACCATGCGTTCCATTCAGAGATGTGAACTCTACAGAGGACAAATTCGATTGTTTTGCTCATGCAGTCGAATACGACATCGAGACAAACCAAGTTAGGCCACTACAGGTGTGCGTCATTTGTATTTGAATCAAAGATATGATACAATTTTTTTCCTTTTTACCGCCCCTTTCTGTCTTTTTCATTTCACAAATGAAGGGTTAAAAAAATAATGATAAAAGAATTAACTTGGGCGCAGGTAAGACATGGAGATCCATGGTGCTCCAGTGGAGGGGTTGCAGCTGATGGTACCTTCGTGAGTACTGGTGGTTTTGACAGCGGAGCAAAAAGCGTTAGATACATGGGTCCTATCTGTGATGGCTGTGAATGGAGGGAATACGACAACATTCTAGGAGCAGAAAGATGGTACAAACCTACCTATAAACCCTTGTTCATTTATAACACCATTTTCACAAAAGAGAAACAATTGATTTTAAATTTGCGTAAACTTTTGAATAGGTATGCAACTCAACAAATGCTTCCAAACGGAGACTTCATTTTGATAGGAGGACGCAGATCATTTAGCTATGAGTTCGTTCCAAGAGAAGGCCAAAGGAGCGAGAAACCTTACTTCTTCCCCTTCTTATACGAAACCTCAGACCTCGACGAGAACAATCTCTACCCTTTCGTCCATCTTTCCACCGACGGTAACCTCTTCATCTTCTCCAACAACCGCTCCGTTCTTCTCAACCCCACCTCCCACAAAATCGTTCGCACCTTCCCCGTCTTACACGGAGGCAGCCGCAACTACCCCGCCTCCGGCATGTCCGCTCTCCTCCCCATTGACCTCAACGACCCCACCACCAAGGCTGAGGTCATGGTTTGCGGCGGCAACGTTCCCGGCGCCTTCCACATTGCCGAGACTACCAAAGTCTTCCTTCCAGCTCTTACAGACTGTAATAGGTATTACACACTAAACCTCACATATCTTGTTTAACCCTAACCTTACTTAACAAATTAAACAATTAAGATTACTAAAGTTGTTGATGATGACTACAGGTTGGTGATTACAGAGGATTTTCCTGAGTGGGATAATGAGTTGATGCCTTCAGGTAGAGTCATGGGAGACCTGTTGGTGCTCCCCAATGGGCAACTGTTAATGATCAATGGTGCAACCAAGGGTACGTCTGCATGGTGGGATGCTGACGTGCCTAACTACACACCCGTCTTGTACAAACCAGAGGAGCTTAAAGGGTTGAGGTTTACGGTGCTTAAGCCAAGCACCATTGCAAGAATGTACCACTCTACTTCCACAGTGCTTCCCAGTGGCAAGATTTGGGTTTCTGGAAGCAACACTCACAACACGTACAAGGATGTAGACAAGTTCCCAACCGAGACTAGAGTTGAGGCTTTCTCTCCTCCTTACTTGGATCCCGATTTTGACATGTATAGGCCACAGATTAACGAGGATGCTTCTATGAGAGAGCTGACATATGGTATTTTCTTTGAGACTAGTTTCTCAGTGGAAGATGGAGCTGGGTTGAGCCAAAATGATATTAAGGTGTCCATGTATTCCCCTCCCTTCACCACTCACGGGTTCTCTATGGGACAAAGGCTCTTGTTTCTTAAGATTGACGAGTTGTTCACAGAAATCGAAGGGTTTTACAGGATCAGAGTGGAGGCTCCTCCATCTAGTGTGGTTGCTCCTCCTGGCTACTACTTGTTATTTGTTGTTCATCGTGGTTTGCCTGGCAAGGGAATGTGGGTGCACATACAATAGAGCAAAAACTATCTTGGATTATTAATATGGAAAATTTCATTTTCAGAATTGCATTTCATACATCTACTTTACAACTCCATAATAAAAGGATTTATGTTGTTGTATAGTAATTGTATGGGAAAGCAATAACCTATTAATTTTTCAGTGCTTTTTCTTGTTTTGGCTGTATTCCTTTCAATAATCATATTAATATTCAAATTCTTCATTGGTATACTCAAGGAGAGTGTGGTGTAAAGTGTTTTTATTTTTCTCAAGTTTCTAATTCTTATATATTATTATTGCACAGGTAACATTTCATTGCTTGTTAAGTATTTTAAAGTTGGTCATTTATAGTCCATAAATACATTAACCAAAGAAATAACTTTTCATATCAGTAAACACACAAGTAATATATAGTCTAAAGTCTAATTACTACATTATTTTAATTTAGTGCAATTATATTTTAGTGTCACATAGCAACAATTTTCAATCATACGTGAGTACATCTCTCGCGATTATGCATATATTTTTTCTGTTTCAAATGTTGAAAGTAAATCAATGAATAATACTATCTACATCTATATATAAGTAAAAATAGTAATGTTTATTCTCTCTAAATTCATAGGTATAAGAAAAAAAATTATATTTAGAATCAAATATTTCAAATTTCAAGACCTTATTTTGTTACTATTTTTTAATTGTTTTTATCTTTAAATCTACATCTCATTTTCAATCCTATAACTAAACGTAATTTAGGGAAAAAAAAAAACCATCTATTGGATGAAAACAAATATATTAAATTAACTAATATTACTTTTATTAGTTAATTTAATATATTTGTTCACCATGGAATGTAACGATGACTTTGAAATTCCTTTATTTTTATAGAAATCAAATTTAATAAAACGAGGAATAAGATTCTACCATCTGGTACGTCTGTGCCTAACCACAAAGAAACAAGTTGGCCAGCGCAATAATTTCCCTTCCTATATATATATCTGAGACGCATCAAATCTCAACTCTTAATTATACAACATATGGGATTACATGCTTCTTGAAAAGAAAAAACATATACACTCATTATATATCTTATTATTAAAAATTAATACAATCATCCCTCTGTCTGCACAAAAGTAAAACATATACACTCATTATCTATTCTTAATGTCCGTAAATTTGTATAGATTGATTCATGTTTTTCATCCCACGTCAAATCACTTGTGACTTCTCAAGCATTCTACCTTATCACAAAAGAATCTCCTAATATTCTTTTTAAATTTGAAATATATGTAAAAAGAATCTCCTAATATTCTTTTTAAATTTGAAATATATGCACTACATATGGTTCTAACTTATAAAAAAAAAAACCCTCCTAAGATTCTTTCTAAATTTAAAAGAACCGCTTTATATTCTTTCTGAATTTGAAAGACATGACAAAGTTTTAAGGATCATTAGAGATGATAACAGATAATTTATACACATAATTCAAATAAATATTAAAAAATAATTGAAGAATATGATAATATAATAAATCACACATACATTCATTCATTCATTCATATATATATATATATATATATATATATATATATATATATATTATTAAATAAACTATTGTAGGCCAAATTAATTTATGTATCTTAGGTTCCAATTCATATATTTATATTATATTTCTAAATTTGTGGTATGGAAATTGAAATTTCAAATGTTATTTAACTCCTTGGCACACAAATATTTAATAGGATTTGATTGTTTTTCTCTATTATCTTGTTGATTATGATGTAGTGATAAGGCAGGTTCCCACTAAATTATTATGTAGAAAGTATTATTAACATTGTACATAAATTAAATCTGATTTAAATATTTTTGACAAGTCATTGAAAAGTTAAAATCAAACTACACTTTTTACTAGACGCTTCCTTCTCAATCTCCTAGTTTTCTTAATCCCTTCGTTTCCCATTTCAGGAATGTAAAACTCGATTTTTCACGGTTCAATAGTTCTAACGTCCTTGATTAGATTTTCAAGGATGAACAGTTTTTCAATTATTACGCGATTTCGTATGCAGATCGCATCATTATAGCTTTGGTTCACATGGACAAGAAGGTTATACCATGGTTTCAAATAGTTCAGAAAACAGAGCTCTTCCTTTCATGGCTTCCTCTCACTCAAGTTCTGGAAATGGAGTTCGGACCCTCCCCATTCGAATGTCTTCAGAAGGCTCTCTTCAAATTACAGCAAACATCCATGATTGTTGCCTATTATCTCAAATTCATGGCACTTGCGAATCGATCGTCGGGGTTACTTGCAAACGCATTGTTGGCTTGCTTTCTTGGGCTCTTCTCCCCGATTTACAGCACAAAGTCATTGCTCACTCACCATTAAAGTTCTCGCAGCAATATGTGGGAGTCCTATTCAGGTTTTGATTAATGGTGGAAGCAATGATAATTTCCTCCATCCTCGCCTAGCTAAGTTTCTGAAATTGGAGGTGGAACTTGCTCCCCCACTCTGTGTAATGGGTCGAAGTTGAATGCCGAAGGTATGGTTCGAGAGTTGCCCGTTTCGATCTAAGGTCTTCAACTTTGTCTACCAGTAATTTTGGTGTTAACTTGATTTTGGAAGCTGCTTGGCTGGGATCCATTGGTCCCTATGTACATGATTACATTGCTCGGAATATCAAATTCACTTATGGGATTCATGTATATACATTTCAAGGCCAAATTCCATCCTCACCAGACCTTGCTCAGGTTCATCACCTCAAACGTTTTCGTGTTATTGATGTCATTGCCGAATGCTACACCATTGAATAGGATTCTATTGTTGAGCCTCCTACAAAACAATCCCGAGCTATTTCTCCTGCTTTGCAACAACTTTTGGATTCTTTCCAATCTGTTTTCTCAATTCCCTCTGGTTTGCCTCCACCACGTTTACAGGATCACACCATTCCTTTTGCTGAAGGTTCTGCTCCAGTTCAAGTTCGTCCTTATTGCTACCCTCACAACCAAAAGGAGCAAATTGGGAAAATGGTTCAAGATATGTTGGATGAGGACATCATTCAACCCAGCCGCAATCCTTTCTCTTCTTCAATAATTTTGGCTAAAAAGAAAGATGGCTCCTGACGTTTCTACACTGACTATAGAGCATTGAATGCAATCACAATTAAGGATAAGTTTCTGATTCCTACGGTTGATAAACTATTGGATGAATTATATGGTGTTGTTTACTTTTCTAAATTAGACCTCCGCTCCGGATATCATCAAAAATTAGTTGCTCCTACTGATCGTTATGAAACTGCTTTTCGCACGCATCATGGTCACTATGAGTGGCTTGTGATGTCGTTTGGGTTGACTAGTGCTCTTGCTTCATTTTAGTGTTTGATGAATAATGCATTTAGAGGCATGTTTCACAAGTTTGTTCTGGGTTTTTTTATGACATTTTGGTTTATACCTCTTCTAGGTTCTTGCATTTGGAGCACTTGCATATTGTTTTGGCGACCTTGCAACAGGAACGCTTATTTGCCAAGGCCCCCAAGTGTCTGTTTGGCACTACTTTTATTGACTACTTGGGGCATCGCATTTCTGCTGTCGATGTTGAAATGGAACCGAGTAAGGTTTCTGTTGTCATAGATTGGCCTCAACCCACTTCCCTCACTTAACTCAGGTTTTTTGGGCCTCACAGGCTACTATCACAAGTTTGTGAAAGGTTATACATCAATTGTTGCACCTCTAATAGATCTGACCAAGAAAGATGTTTTTAGATGGACTACGGCTACAGACCAGGCCTTTAGGGATCTTAAACGAGCGTTGACTTCTGCCCTTATATAGCAGTTGCCAAATTTCAAAGTGCCTTTTATCCTAGAAACAAATGCATCTGGACTTGGCATTGGTGCAGTCTTAATGCATAAACAATCCGCTTACGTTCGGGCACTCTTTACAGTTACTCAAGCCATGGCAAAGTTTCGTCACTACTTACTTGGACATAGATTTATCATTGGAACATATCATCAAAGCCTGAAAGAATTGCTTAGCCAACCTTTACATACACTGGAGCAACAACAATGGTTACCCAAATTCCTCAGTTATGACTTTGAAGTTCAATACAAACCAGGCAAGGAAAATCTGGAAGCGGATGCTTTATCTTGTAGCATGTTCTTAGCCTTGTTTACTGCAAAACCTTCTTGGTTGCTGCAAGTTCAACAAAGTCTTCAGGTTGATTCTCATTAGCGGAATATCTTGGCTACCACCTGCACATCTTCTCTAGGATCAACACCTTTCACTTTTTATCATGGTCTGTTATACTGGAAAAATAGACTTGTCATTCCATAAGGCTCAGGTTTGTGTCCTCTTATCTTGAAGGACTTTCATGATTCTTTAGTGGGTGGCCATGCCGATATTGCTCAAACCACTGCTTGCATTTGTGCTTCTTCTTTTTGGCTTGGCATGCACAAAGATATCAAGAATTATGTGCAACATTGTTTGTTATGTCAACAAACAAAACACTTCACTTCTCTTCCTTCTGGTTTATTGCAGCCGCTTCTAATTCTACACCAGGTCTGGGAGGATATTTCTATGGATTTTATTACTGGTTTGCATGTTTCACATGGGTATCCTATGATTATGGTGGTGGTGGATCGACTCTCCAATTTTGGACATTTTATTCCTATGCGGGTTGCCTTTACTAGTCAAAGTGTGGCATATGCTTTCATTACCAACATTGTTAAACTATATGGCATTCCTAAATCTATTGTCTCTAATCGCGATAAGGTTTTTATTAATGCATTTTGGCGACATTTATGGCGTGCTCAAGGGACTCAATTGGCTATGAGTTCAGCATATCATCTCCAAACATATGGTCAAATGTGGTTTTGAATAAAACCTTGAAAATTTATCTTCGTTGCTTTGCTACCTTTCATGGACTCAATTTTGGTATAATACTGCACTGCATAATAGTTTGGGCACCACTCCCTTCAAAGTGCTTTATGGTCGAGATCCGTCTTAAGTTACTCGCTATCAGATGCAGCTTTTGAATTCGCCTTTGGTTCAACAACAACTACTCGACCATGATACCCTCCTGCACAGCATCAAGGACATATTAGCTCATGCATAAAACTTTATGAAGTTTTTTTGCATATAAGAAACACAAGGATTTGCACTTTGAGATTGGTAACTTAGTGCTTGTTAAGTTGCAACAATATTGTCAACACTCGGTTGCCTTGCTTCGTAACCAAAAATTGGGACGTAAATACTTTGGTCCTTTCGAAGTTCTTGAACAAATAGGTTAGGTAGCATTGTCTTGCTCTTCCATTAGAGGCCCGCATCCACAACGTGTTTCACGTCTCGGTGCATTTCTTGTCGTGTAATTGATGAGGGAACTCACCAAAACTCTCTCACGGCAATGAGCCACAACTCGCGATGGGATGTGTGGTGAGGGAGGTGGAACAGTGGCGGCAAGGGATTGACCACGCCTCCTCGATGAGGGTCTCTTCTTGTTCTACCCCTTTTCGTTTTTTACTTGTTTTTCCCGATTTCATTTCTCCTCCATTTTTCCATCTCGATTCTGATTTCTGTATTAGGTTTTGTTTCTAAATTTGAATCAATTTAGGAATTTTTTGATTCGGGTTATTTAAAGGATTCTGGAGTATGATGCTACAGGTTGGTGGCTCTTTGGGAAGTGTTTTGTCCTCTAATATCGGTTTCGGATTAAAAATGGGTTGGCTTTATATTTGGTTCTGGGCACTGAATACTAGTAATTTATTGATTTTTGGGATTCTCTAAGTATATGTCCATTCATCGATCAGAGTAATCGAAAAATGGCTCTCAAGAAGAAGAAACTCAATCCTCAACAACCTTTCAAGTTCGACATCTAGCACTTCTTTGATCGCGCTTATCAAAAACACCACCACCTTCAACCCCACACCGCCACCCCTGCCACCACCACCATCACCACAAGAACCCGTCGAAGTGTCCCACAATCGCGCTTCAACTTCTCACCTGGAATGGTAGCACAACTCGCTAACTAACCAACTAAGGGTCTGTTTCAATATAAGCCTAAAAGTATTTTTGAGAGCTTATCTATTGAAATATAGAGTTCTCAAAACTCCTTTTAATTTGTACCCAAACGAATTATAGCACCAACCCCAGTGAACCTTTGTTTCAGTTTCTCGATTTCTTCGAAAATTTAAACGAATTATAGCACCAACCCCGGTAAACCTTTGTTTCAATTTCTCGATTTCTTCGAAAATTAATTAAATTGTATGAATTGAAGAGAGCCAGGACAACGCCGTCAACGAGGTTACCTGGAAAATATCTCCCGTGAATGAGAGGCTCTAAGCAGTTTCAAACACACGCATGAAGTGATTAAAGCTTTGGCCACATCTTCTATGAACTTGTTGTCGCCAATTCACAATGACAACTGTCAACACTTAATTTCATCTGGCTTGTCAAAATCAAACCTACATTAGAAAGGACCAAATCACATTTACCTAAAGAGGTTGATGTCTTCTCCAATTCAAATTATTTGGTTTTGGAGGTATGATTTTGGAACTAAGTGTCGTTTTAATGGTTTTTGGGTTCACAAAATAATAAATTCTCATAGGCTTATCCCTCTTTACTTTCTAATTTAGGTATCTGAACTTAGGTCTGCTGATTCATTTGCCGCTCAATGCTCATTCAAGGTGTTGTAAGGATCATTGCTGCAATTTCGTACCTAAGAATCTGACTAATAGTACTAGATGATCTGCTGCTTTCCAGGTGCTACATTTGCTAAATGAACAAACTGGGGAAGAGCGGGCAGTAAACTTACAGAATGCGGGCAGTAAACTTACAGAATGAGTGGTAAGCTGGTGTGCTTTAGTGTCTTTATTTATGACATCATCTTAGTGTATCTTTTTTCTCCAAGAATTAAAATTGTAGACAGGCCTATAGTAGCTGGAAAATATTTAAAATATAAAAGAACGATTGCAGCAGACTTTGAAGTTCAAACACTTGTACACCATTAGGAGCCAACTTATTTATGAATCCTGATATAAATTCAGTAGGCTCCCAGTTCTAAAAGTAATAATATCAAAATGACAAATCCTATGAACAGGTCCATATATGTTCAGAGAAATTAAATGAAAAGAGTTCATCTTTAGAACGTCATATTGCTCTGAAACTTATATAAATAACCGCACCAACAAATCGTCAGTTTTCAAATTCATAGAAAGGCAAAAACAGAGGTCGTTGTTCGTAGGAGTTAAAATGTCCAAATTTGAAAAAATGTTGATAGCTTTGTTATACTTTGCATTCCTTCCCAACATTATCCAAGTGAATGCCAACTTTTCCAAGAGCATGCACCTCACTTGGGGACTCCAGCATGCATCAATTCTGGGTGAAGACCTTCATCTGGTGTTGGATAAAACCTCAGGTGCGACATCTATGCTTAACATGCATCAGTTTAGATCTCAATTGACTCGTATCATATGATGAGAAAACTTTGCATCCACAAGATAGGAACAATGTGGAATATTGTGCAAACTAAAGTAAAATAAATAATAAAAATGCATTTATCTAGTACTAGCTAAGTGAAAAAATGTTGTTGCCTTCGGATTTCAGGGTCAGCTGCTCGATCGAAGAGATCATTCTTATTTGGAAGCATTGAAATGCAAATCAAGCTGGTACAAGGTAATTCTGCCGGAACAGTTACAGCATACTATGTAAGTTCAATGGATGCAAGAGATCTCAATAACACCAAAATATTTACTTTTGAACAACCAAATCAATAAAGCTTCCACTACTACAAGAAATTCTAATTAATGTCTCTTGTTCAAATCCACAGTTATCCTCTGCAGGAAGCAAGCATGATGAGATTGACTTTGAGTTCTTGGGCAACAGTACAGGACAACCATACACTGTCCATACTAACTTGTACACTCAAGGAAAAGGAAGCAGAGAGCAACAATTTTACCTCTGGTTCGACCCAACGGCCGATTTTCACAATTACACCATTCACTGGAATCCCACAGAAATTGTGTAAGTTGATAAGTTTTACCAGAGCACAAAGCTATTCATTTTTCTAAAATTGCTTATGATCCATTAACTATAATTCTTTGACTGGTACCTCAGGTGGTATGTCGATGATGTGCCAATTCGTGTTTTCCGAAACCACGAAAAAGAGGGCATTACTTACCCAAACAAACAAGGAATGAGGGTTTACACCAGCCTATGGAATGCAGACAACTGGGCAACCAGAGGCGGCCTAGTAAAAACGGACTGGAATCACGCACCATTCACGGCCAGATTCCACCATTTCAGAGCAAGGGCTTGCAAGTGGGGTGGAGCAAAGAGCATCGATCAATGTGCCTCTAATGCCCCTGCAAATTGGTGGACTTCCACTAGATACAAGAAGCTGACTCACACCCAGTTGGGGCAGCTGAATTGGATCAGAAACAATTACATGATCTATGACTACTGCACAGATACCAAAAGATTCAAGGGACAGATGCCTCCGGAATGCTTTAAGCCACAATTCTAAACATCTGATTCGTATTCCCTGCAGTCCATTTTCCACCATTCACACAGTCAGTCGGCGATTCAAAACCGTGTCACAAAGATCGGACAATTTCATTGACTGTGTGAAGGTGTGGAAATGGAACTGCAAATAAAAGTCGCGGTGTCAAGGCAACGCATACGCAGCTTAAGTGCTTTCATCTCCTTTTTTCTTTCATGTCACATTTGTTTGTTATTCGCCACGGTTTGGTGATTCCATTCTTGTTCACCATGTACTGAATAATCTTTTATCCATGGAGAAATAAATTATAAATTATGCGATACGGGAATTTGCAAAGTAAACCCTAGGCGTGTAATGGAATCGGAGGCGCGTAAGTCGTAACAAAAGAACATAATAACAAAGATTAAAAAGTTTAAAGATTGCGGAAAAGAAAGGACTACGAGTTGATGCACAAGCAGAGACCGAGGACGATGAAAGCGGTACCAAATAAAGCGCGGAGGAGGTTTGTGCGTTCGCCGAGAAAGATGCCAAAGATGGCGGTGGCGGCGAAGGTAGTGGCGTTGGTAACAGGGACGGCGAGTGAGAGCGGGGCGTCGGAGAGGATGGCGAAGAAAGTGGCGGAGGCGGAGAGGTTGATGAGGAAGGGGATGGAGTATTGCCAGATGGAGAGAAGCTTGAACCAGTTCCCGAGGGAGATGCGCATTTTCTGGCCCATGGATGACTGCGGATGTGGCTTTGCGGAGGATTTAAGAGCCTCGTCCCAGAGAAGCGCACCACGGCGCATGATAGCGTTGGTGGCGCCCCACACCATACCCACTGCGATCATCTTCTCCATTTTCGCTCCCTCACTCACTCTCTCTCTTTCTCTCAATCCTCTTTAATCTTTTACACGCGTTCCTCATGGGCTAGCCTGGCCCAATTAAGATGGTCCTTTAACCCAAAATAGTTTTTTGCAAAACTTCCACCCCCTTCGTTCCGGAATAAATTATTGGAAATTTTAATTATATAAATTTGTTTTGAAAATACATATATTTTCATTAGAACATGCATGATTTCCAAAAAAAAAAAAATTAGTTATACATACAAAAATTGATAATGGGTACTTTTTTTCTAACTGGATTGTTGTGGTGGTGTTGATCATGGTACAACATAAGAGAATAAGGACTCTGAATCATTCTCAATAATTAAGATTGGTTTATGAGATTTATCTAATGATAAAAACATATATGAAATTTAATAACGTCGAGCGTCTTCACAACCGCACTGCGGAAGCTACTATCAAAGTGGGAGATTGGCCCTTCAAGTGTGCATAACTTTTCGAAATTTATACCTTTTTCAATCATCATTTTCTTGCTACCGTTTTTAATAATACAATCCTCTCTTTCTAATACTGAATGTTCTGTTCTAAAATTAATTAATTAATTAAAAGAAACCTTATAGAAAATAAGCATTATTTTAAATTTGAAACAACGAACAACATATATAATTGCTTATACGAAAGTATTAAAAAGATGTAAATACTAATCAATGCAAAAAAGACAGTTAAGAAATTAAAATTTATTATTATCATTATTATTATTTATCAAAATTCACATACATATTCAGCATTGATTTTTTTTTTTATGGGTTTCTCAGTGTCATTAAAACATATATTAATCCTTAGTGGTAAGTTTTGTGATTATGTTGACCATGTGTGTGAAGGAAAAATAAGTGTAGGTATATTAATTAATAAACTCAAGTGAATGTGAAGTATTGGTATTTAAAGGAGTGCATGACTTTTTTTTTCAGTTAGGTATGAGAAAGTCGTAGTAATTAAGTAGTTGTGTTCCTTTTCATTAATCTTTGTTCTATTCAAACTCAAAGTCCATTGATTTCCTTGTTAATTCAATACTCAATCTTGCATTATTATTGACAATTATAGTCTATCTTTCATTTGTCTCATAAACAATCTTTTTACTTGCATATGATTCATGACAAATGTTTCTATACTCATTTATTATAGTTATCGCAAAGCCACATACAAATGTTTATACATACATTTTATTTCATTGTTTAAATATTATATATCTGTTCATACATGTGTTTTTCTTTTCCGATCCAACTTCATATTTATTTTTTTTACACATGATTTTTTTTAAGTAATTTACCCATATGTATGTAAATTACTTATGAACTAATTTATTTATAATTTAGAAATGGATTTATTCTTATATGGAAATTACGAAAAACTATTCCCTCGGTAATATTACTTGCGAATAAAAAATTATCCGTAATATGTCTTATCCTAATAAGATACAACACTTTTAAAATTAATTAAATGATTTTTTTTTCTTCTTCCTTCATCAACCTTTAATTATTGTATATGTAAAATGAAAAATAGTGTATGTTAGTGGATGGATAATCACATAATTATATGCTCCTATTATAACTTTGAGCCTAACTAACTCAATTCTTTGTATAAAAGTTGAATAACATCCTCGTGTTAAATTTCATTTTTTTTTTTTTTTGTGTTTTCTTATTTCGCTTCCACTCCATCAAACAAACCTTCAGAATAAAAAAAAAAAAAAAAAAATTATGTAATTTTTTATTTATAAGGAAATAAAAATATAAAAGTTAATTAAATTTTTAAATTATTAAAAAAAATTTTAAAATTTTAATTTTCTTATAAATAAAAATTTTCATAATTTTTTTTTTTTTTTTTTTATTCTGAAGGTTTGTTTGATGGAGTGGAAGCGAA
>Ga0099824_1006598_pt1 | contig 15841 bp, 4 predicted proteins | sample SiratrowhiteBW_FD_76837 | JGI IMG/M metagenome (GOLD analysis project Ga0099824, IMG submission 76837) | Root nodule microbial communities of legume samples collected from California, USA - Siratro white BW | ecosystem: Host-associated > Plants > Roots > Nodule | place: USA: California...
AAAAAAAAAAAAAACACACACACACACACACACACATATATATATATATATATATATATATATATATATGTATGCTAAAACTATAATCTATAACAAAATGAAATTTTTTTTAATAAATAATAAATACCTCTTTAATAATGAAATGTTTGACTTAGTTAAATATATGAAAATGATTCAATATCTCAATGTAGTAAAAAAATTTATATTTATAATACTATTCAAACAAGATTAAAGTGATTTGTTGACTTGATATAAGATTATGTGGTTTCGTGCAATAATCATGTATTACACCGGTAGATACTAATTTTAATTTTCTTTTAAATAAGTATTGTTTTATAAAAATATACGATAAGGAGTCAATTTATTTTTAATCAATTTGGAAGGCAAGTTCTGACCTAGGTTGCTATGTAAATAATATATTACCTGTGTTGCTATGTAAATAATATATTGTAGAAAAAAATAGAGTGTTGGTCCCTATATCTTTCATAAAAGTTAGTTTTAATTCTTATATCTTTAAATTAATAAACTTGTTCTCAAACTTCAAAAAATACGTTAATCTACTAATGTTTTCAACTTTGTAACAGATAAAAATATAATTTTCTCTAATTTAACCTAGAGTAATATACTTGTATTTGAGTTATGAATGGACGTCATCAATTATAAAACACGTGAGGGTGAACAAATTTTTCAGGTTTAACAATAATTATAAGGTTGTCGTTTATCCATAAAAATTAATAAAAAAGGTTTTTAAATTATTTTTTTTTAATTTTGACTATATTTTAAAATCATAACACTTGATTTTCAATATGTACATAAAAAGTCACTAAAAATGTACTTAATGTATTAAAAAAATAAAACTTTTCCTGTTAACTAATTTTAATATCCCTACTAATTAGTAGAAATAAACTGTTAGGTCTATAGGAAACAATTAGACACTTTATTTTATATCTGATTATACAAAGTAATGATTTTATACAAATTATCCCCATGCCTATAACAATGAAGGAATTTGCTATACTATTTTATTGATTTTAGAAATACATGATTCTATCGAAAGGGTTAGTGAGAAAATTTACTCTTCTGGCACAATATTTTAAGAAATAAATTAAAATGAATATATTTAAAAAAATTAATATATTTAAAGCAAGGTTAATGTAGGCCAGACCCACGCACATGCCACATGGCGTTTGGTGTGTGGGCTGAGTCGCCGCATGGTCAAATGTTCAAAGCATGGGTTTTTCCCATACACAACCCTGCCCATTCCTGCGTTCGTCTTCCTTATCTGTGACAACCATAAACCCTAAAACACAACACGCCTGCCTGTGTCCCAAGTCCTCCCATTTTTTCACTATTTCTGTTCAAATTGCGTCCTCATTCCATTGTAAGTTTGATTTTGGTTGGTTGTTCGGTTTAATTTTTGATTTTGTCATTAGGTTTATTGATTTTTCAGTTTTGGATTAAGTGTTGCGGTGGTTTGTGGTGGTCGACATTTGGGCGTGCGGTGGTCTGTGGTGGTCAGCATTTGGACATGGTCGATGTTCTACGGTGATCTGAGCTTTGCATTACAGGTTAGTTGAATGGTTATTCACCTCTGTGCCCTTAGCCTGTGTTTTGGAAATGCCCTGTCTTCACCAAGGAGCACAGTGACCTTCAATGAACATAAAAGCTTGGGAAAATCCTCGGTTTTCATGTTTTGTTTTCATTATTTCCATTATTTTGAACTTTTGTTTTGGGGATGGGAGATTTTAGAGTTGCTTAAATTAGGTTGAGATAAGTAAATCTAATAAAAAAAACATTGTGTTACCTGTTGAAATTCTTACATTAAGAACAAAATTATAAATATGACTAAATTGATTTTATAGAATCAAGTTAGACTTTAATTTATTTTCTAAGATAATGTATGAATTTATTATAATAAAATTTGTTAGGCAGACATCACACATCTACTAAAAGTGTGATCAAACCAAGTGCTAGTTTCCATGCTTCAGAAAATCAGTTGAATTTCATTCTTTTTATATTGCAATTTTGAATGTTGTGATTTGTCTAAGGACTAACTGAGGTTGAATTGGGAGACTTGTAGTTCCATGTTCCAGTGACGTGGTCTCATGGGAAGAAATATGAACTAACTCTAGAACAGTTGTCGTTATTATAGAGCAAGAAACCTGCAACATTTGCAGGGATAGAATCAAAGGTGAGATAATTGTACTTTCCTTCTTTGCCTCTCACTTTGGATATACTCTACAAAAATTATTGCAATCTTCTTATCTAAAATAAATTTTTGGTTGTGTAATTTTCTTTTTTGATAAGCAACATTATAAGGCACTTAAAAATTTTACTCATGAGATTGTGAAGTCAACATATATGTTGAGAAATATTCAGTTCAAATATGACTAAACTTTCAATTATGTTTTAGGGGTCCATTGCGGTTGGAAACCATGCTGATATTGCAATTTGGAAACCAAAGATGGAGTTTGAGCTGAATGAACATTATCCTATTTTCCATAAACACCTTGTACGTCTTGATTTTTCTTTATCCTATTATTGAACTCATTTTGTCAATGACTCTCTTTGTTCTTAATTATAATTGAAACTTCAAACTATTATGTGGTGGCTTCTTGCTAAATTTTTCTTGTTTGACAATTGCATTTGGGAAAAGTAGATGCTAGAGGAACCAAGTTGTTCCTCCCATACTTCAGTAAAGGAAAAACGAAAGTTCCTCTAACTACAAACTGCATTATTTCTTTATTTGTGTTGATAATTACTTTTCTCTTAGAAGAAACAATTAAGAAAAAAAGGTTCACTCTTTCATAAAGATATAGTATTGCCCACTTTACCAATAAATGCTAATATTTTGGCTATTTTTTTTGAATCACATGTGTTAAACAATGGCCCTATTGGTATCGATAATATTTTGTTTAGGAAATAAATTGACTCGAAAATGATGGTGCTTATTTCGTGCTTCCTTTTGTTCTCATATTCAATACAAATGATGGTTACTTTTATTTTCAGTGTTGCTTGGTTAATTGGCTGGTCCTTAATATTGGAATATACAATTGGTAGTATTGTTGTGGCTCGTCGCGCAACCCCCAATTTCATATGTTATTATTTTAGTTTTTAGTTGTGTCAGCTTTGCTAGGTTTTGAATTTGAGAATTTTTATTGAATGTTTTGCATGTCTTTAGCTTAATTGCGTGAGAAGATGATCCGAGACACTAAAATAAAATGAATTAAATGTGTGTGATTAGGCTGCACTTTTTAAGGTAAGGAGAATTTATCAGTCATGTCTGAACCGAAGTGATTTAAAAGCTGGGAATGAGAAGTTATAATAAGAATAAATGGGAGAATGTCTATTCTCTCCCAAGTTTGAATTAATTCTTGCATACCTTCTCTCATCTCAACCTTGTCTCGTATTATTCAAGTATGATTTGACACCAAATGAAGAAGAATTATGTTCATTGTAACCAGATATATCACTTCTTCAAAAAATAATAATATGTAAACTTTAAGTTATGATATTTTAATAAACAAAGGTTGTAAAAGTTAACAATTTGTATTTTTCATTTATTTGAAACATTAACCAAATATTTACATCATACATAAAAATTGTAAATAGTCATATCACTTTTTAAATAAAATGAGAATTATTTTTACATTATTATCAAATATAAATATAATAAAATATAAGTAAACTAACACTAAACTTAAAATTGTGTAATCTTGCAATATTGACACAATAATATTTTAAAATATGTATTTAAAAAATATAAAAGATGGCATAATAATATTTTTAATCTATATTTAAAAAATCTAAAAGATGGCACAATAATATTTTAAAATTGGTTGCTAACATATTCCCATCAAAGGTACCTAACATTTTATTCTTTGAAAAAGGAAAATTAAAAAAGAGACTTTAAAAATTATACCTATAAAAAATTGTCACACTCCAAGTCTTGATAATTGATGGAATCCAATCCCATTTGCTAAACCTAATTTGAGTGGTGACCCCTTCTTTCATTATCTTCTGCCTACTCATTTGTGTGAAGCAAATTCTTTTGATAACACATTCATCAATAACGTTTTTGTTTGTATTCATATATAATAAAAAGTGGTACTTATGTTAATAATATAATTTTAATCACACTTAAAAGCTATAATTATGATTTTATGGATTATAATTAATAATACTTCTACTTTCTCATCCACCAACATCTTGTCACCATGATGGAGCATCAACGTGCTGATACTTTAACTAGTACGAGTCAAGTTCATCCACACTATGATGAAGTTGATAACAACCAACCTCTTCCATGAGTTCTACATATGTTCTACGTGTCTTTTTTCATTTTATTTTAAAATTATAATTTGTTTTTAGACATTTTAGTTTAGTATTTTAATGGACTATAATTACAAATTAGTATTTCAATTCAAAATAGACTATAATGTACGAGTTCTATATATTCTCTCATTACTAGATATATTTATTGTTAATGGATGTTTTCTGATTTTCAGGGTTTGGTTTTCAATTTCTAAAACATTTTTTTTAAATTACTCTTTGTGTGTTTTAAGCCCACACTAATGCCAATTAAATATTTGATATTTCACATCATGCGAGGACTAAACCCACGCAATAATCAAAATAATATATTATTTTAATTTTAAGCTTTCTGACTAATGCGAGGGCCAAACCCACACAACTTTAAAAATAAATTCTTTATTTTATTATAAGCATGGGTCAGGCCCCTACAAACTCGAACTAATAAAATATTTAATAATTTACGTGTGTGAGGGTCAATTCCATGCAAACCTCATGATTGTATTTTAAGCGTTTGTCTGGCCCATGGAAGCTTTTGCCAGCTCTGCGTGGGTCTGGCCCATGCACGCTTTATTACATTTAATTAAGTGTCAGGTTGCCTAGGTGTAGCCCACGCAAGATAGCCTCTACCCAACAGACCCATACAACCTTGGCTTTGCATCAAGGAACCAAGCGTGGTTCTCTTCTACACGTTAAGCCCATGCATATGCGTGGGCTTTTGGTGCTTTACGTGGGCTTTTGGCCTACGCTATTTAAGTGTTTTCCTGTAGTGACTATACATTTTTGTAGATTCTTTTATTCTGTTACATCTATAAATGTCTGGAAGCGCAATTAGTGGAGATTGTTCTGTCTGTTAAGTGGAATAGGAATTTTTTTTATGTGTGTTTTTGGCAAGGGGAGAAAGAAGTCGGATGCACTGTTCAATCAAGATATAGAGCTTTGAGGGAGGATCATCATAGTCAACATAGGGAGTGTTTCAGATATTTATGGGACTTAAAGGTGCCAGGGACAACTAAGATCTTTGGATGGAGGGCTTAATTAGATAGGCTCCCATCCATAGCCAATCTTGAGAGGAGAGGTGTGGGGATGGGGTCAAATCTCTGTCCGTTATGCACTAAGGAGGTTAAAACTATTCAGCATCTATTAATTACTTGTGAGGTGACACAACGATTGTGGGTAAAGTGTGATAAGTGGTTAGCGATTTCATCGGTGAGAAAAATTGAAGTTGATAGTAATTTTTGAGGGCTTTCCTTAAGTATTTTCAGTGCTAAAGCCAATAAAGTTTGGAAAGGAATGTGGTTGGCACTAGCAAAGGGAATCTGGAACCATAGAAATAGGCTGATCTTTAATAATGGGAAGGTTGATGAGGTAGAGATCTTTGCACTAGCAGAAATGAATGCTTGACCTGGGCTAAGTTTAGTGGAATTAGAGTGCAAGGGTCACTTTCAGAATGGTTCATGAACCCATTTGACCTATTAAAACAAATTTAGTAGGACGTTGGTTGTGATAGTACCTATGTTTGAGTTGTAGGGAAGAATCATAAATGGATAGTAAACTATGGGTAGGAAGGATATTGGTGCTTTTATTTGTGTAGGAAATCTGGTTCGTAATAGAATACCAATAAGGGATTTTTGTTTGGAGAATGAGAAGATTACATCTTCAAGAATTTGCTCGGTCATCCGTTTGGAGGAGGTGCAAGATTCACGTGTCTTTGGAAGGTCAAAAAAGTTCAGATATTTTAGGAGCACCTAGTTGTTTTAGCACTCTTACTTTTTTCTACTTGTATCTATATAGTTGGTGGAGTGTTCTTGTTGTAGTATGTTTTTGGCAATGATGGAAAAAATCTTGGTTATATGCCAAACGCATTGCATGCATTTCACGTGTCTTTGGAAGGTAAAAAAAGTTCAGATATTTTAGGAGCAGCTAGTTGTTTTAGCACTCGTACTTTTTTCTACTTGTATCTATATAGTTTGTGGAGTGTTCTTGTTGTAGTATGTTTTTTGCAATGATGGACAAAATCTTGGTTATATGCCAAATACATTGCATGCATTTAGCTTTTTCACTTTGGTAGGGTATTTGTGTGTAGGATTTGGATCTAGGATAGAGATATTATTTTCGTATTGTACTTTTTGTATTACGGTTAGAGCACCCCTTAAGTGGTCTTATTAATTTTATTTTTTGCTGTTAAAAAAAAATCTATAACAGACACCTGCATCCATGTACCATATATGTTTTGCCAAAGATTTCCAACCTAATTGGTTTTATTGAATATTTTTTAATTAATAAGATTGATATAAAGATATCAATCAAATAAAAGATATCAATCATTATAAATAAAAGAACAATCAAATAACCAAGATAAAACTGAAAATTTCAGACAGGAGTAAAAAACGTGAACAAAAAAATATGCCAACCACAAAATTGAATGATTAAAAGTTACCATCATATTAAATTTCTCAATGTTCTCATTGAGCACTTTAAATGCTTCATACTCACTGAAGTATGAAATGAGTGAAGTATCAAATCTCAATCAAATTAAAGAAATACTAAATAATTTTTAGAAAATAAATTCTATTATAAAATTATTTGATACTGCTTAAGATAAATCTTCATACATAATCAAGAAAAAAAAAACAAATAGCTAAACCTAGCAGAAAGAGGATAAGCCCCAATTCTACCAATTGAATGCCTTATTACATTTTGTTGATGAGCTTTACACTTATATATCTAGGCCTTCTGAGTAGCAAAGATCAATTAAGCATTTAATATTTATGTAAACATTAACTAATTACATAAATACTTTCATGTGTAAATTAATAAATATTTTCATCAACGAGTAAATACACACAAGCTTATAATAAACGCGTATGTTAATCTGTAAAAATTATAAATGCATTATTAAATACTTTCATATTATAAATACAAATTAAACATAAATATTTAATAAATGTATTTTTTAATTATTATTTATATAAACATTAAATAATATAATTAATTATATTTATTAAATATGATATATAATTAATATATTATGCACTGAATGTTGACTTCATGAAAAAAATAATACATTCATGTTTTAATTTTTTTTAACAACAAAAAAATAAATTAAATAAGATGGAACATTCATCTTTTAATAAGTACATGCACTAAAATATTATAAATACATACATGATTCTAATGAATGCATCTATAAAAAATATAAATAAACAAATTAAATCCTTTCTTATTATAAATATTTTAAGAACGACAAGTTTAACTTTAATTTAAAAGTATTTAATTTATGCATTTATTTATTGTAGTATTTATACAAAAATTAAACAATTCTCTCTGTTTTTTAGTGACAATTTGTTAACAAAAAAATTGTTCCTTTTTATATATATTTTTTTTACATTTTAAAATAACATACCTCAACAAATATTATAAGATAGGAGATAATATCGTTAGCATATTTATCCAATATTATAATAATTATTTGGCATAGGCTTACCTAGGATAGGTTTATGTAAGATAGGTCTATGGGAAACATGTCCATATGAGATTGGTTTATCTAGAATAGGTCTTTGTAAAAGAGGTATGTGTAGAACAAGTCTATATAAGACACATCTATGTAAAACAAGTCTATATAAAACATGTCTTCATAAGACAAGTTTATGTAGATATGTTTATCCTGATAGGTGGCTTGGACTTAAATGTCCAACTCTCCTTTTATTTTGTTTTTTATATTGAAATCACATGACTCAATCCACCACCTTAACTAGACTCAATACCTATATATATTTGTTTGTAACTCAACAAAATATGATAAGACACTCACTTTGAGGGTTAGTAATTATAATCTATATATTTGAAGATCTATTTTGATAAGTTAAATGAAGTATGAAATAATTAAAAAAAATTATTTTTCTAAAATTATATTGTATTTCTTTAATTTGATTGAGTTAGAAATTTCATGAGTGAATTTGAAGTATTTAAATACTTTATTATAATAGATGGGAATTATTAATATAACGGTAAACATTTTAATCCTCTATTTTTTTTTCTTATCAAAATGCATTGGATGTATTTACTACTACATTCTTTTTTCTCCATTGCTATAATTTTCACACTGGTAGAAAAACACTTTTTAACGTCTGCGTATAAAGACGGTTAAAACTGAAAATAACGTTGTAAAAAATGCAGTGACATTTTTGTAAATAAATAAACATTCATAACGTCGGTTGGAGCAAAACCAAGGTTGCAATATCTATATCATGTCGGTTAACAAAAAATAACCATCCTAGAAAAGATAGTAAAAATAAAAATTCAAAATTTTAAAAATTTAATATGGTGGTCGAGTAACCACATCAGTTAGAAGCTTATAACCGACGTGGTGTGTACCAACACGACGTTGGTTCTGGGAGTCCTACCGATGTCATACGCCCTCTGGTAATTTGGTGAAAAAATTGGGTAAATTAGGGTTCAATACAACGTCGATTAAGAGCTTAGAACCGACGTTGTGCTCTCTCTAAATTTGAATTTGGGGGTTTTAGTGGGTGCACCATGTCAGTTAGGAGCTTATAACCGACGTGGTTGTGCCTGTTTTAACCCACTTCACGCGTTTTCACTTTCTCTTTTCTTCTCCCTCCACTGCTCGTGCGTTCTTATGCACTGTTTTGGCGTCTTCTTTGTTGCGTTTCAACCTCCTTTGGTTCTCCATTCAACTCCATTGCACTCTTGGTCCTTCATTTACGTTGAGAGCTTCGTTTGAACGGTTTCATTTTTGTTTCATGCTCTGTTCGAGGTACTCTTCATTTGAAACTTTTAATTGTTCCTTTCTCCTCCATTTTCGTTTGCTTTCACTGATTGTGGTTTTTTATTGACTATTTGTTTGCGTTTTGTGGTTTTAGTATTGTTCGTTTGTCCCCATTTGTGTTTGTTAGTCTTCTCAGTTTGGCATCACCACTGCTCTACAAGAGGTATGTTTTTATCAACTTTGAAATGGAAGAACAATATGATTTGAATGGTTATTTGTATGATTAGAATGCCTCTTTGGATTTGAATGCTTTTTGTGTTCTGTTTGTTACATAAGAAGGCATCGAACGATATGAAACAAATTGTACAAAGGTATCATTTAATTAACTTTAAGTAATATATATCACTCTTTTTTGTATAATAAGAAATTTACTAAACAACTTGGATTTTAATGCAATGAATGTGTGTAATGTTCTGTGGGGAAGATCTACATCCACAACTCAAAACCTCAAATGGATATATCCAAAGGTATTTAATTATAAATTTAATTCTAAAGTAAGTCTATTAAAATTAGCATTCAAGTATTTGATGATTCAACTTTAATGAAAGTGCAATAAGCAACAAGGAGGCTGGGAATGTGGATATTACATCATGCAATGGATAAGAACCATAGCAAGAGCTGGTATCACAGATTCTTGGGAGCAGGTAAGAACATGTCTTAAGTTTGTAAATATGTCAAATGTTTGTCAAGTTTGAAGTTCCAAGATTAAAGTTTGTACATTTATTTCAGGTTTTTCAATATCCAAAGCCATTAGACAAGCAAACAATAGAAGATCTTCAAAAAGAATAGGCAAAGTATTTTCTCCAAATTAGAAGTAGTTCTTAGTGTAGATTAGAAGTAGTTCTTAGTGTACATTAGTGTAGTTCTTAGTGTATATATTTAACTACGAACTACAATTGTATATGATTTGTGTATATTGAAATGTATTCTAGCTGGTTTCTGAAACGATGTAGCGTGGTTAGTAGCTAATTGAATATGTATATTTAAAAAAAAAACACATACACAATGTCGGTTATGGCAAAAACCGTCATTGTAATGGCTTCACCACATAAGTTATGGTCAAAACCGACGTGATGTTGAATCTGGAAAAATACTAAAAGAAACACCACGTCTGTTTTAATGAAGCAACCTACATGGCCAGACTCTTCAACACGTCGGTTTGGGCACCAACCGATGTGGTGATACATTCCAATATTAAAAATTCATATAACCACCACATCGGTTGTCGGGTCTAAACCGACGTGGTGGTGTATCTTCAACACTACCAAAAATGTGTCTTTGACGTCGATGCCTGGTTTAAACCGACATGGTGGTTGATTACATAACGTCAATCATTTAATCGACGTTATGTTTGAAAACATTCAACATCGTCTTCATCAACGTCGGTTCGGGAGCCGACGTTAAGGGGCTCCCAAAATCGACTTTGAAGACCTTTTTTCTACTAGTGTCAGTTTTATTTTATTTTGCTTCTCAACATTTTATTTACCACGAAGTAATCATATTAATGGTTTAGATTCATATTATCGATTTAAGAATCCAAAAGGAGTCAATCAAATTTATTTAAATTTAAAAAGATTTTATATTTCTATTTTAAACAAATTCAATGTTATTTATTTGGGCATTGGGCATCTATTATTAATTATAATGTATAAACTTTTATAGTACAGTTACGAATTTATTTTGTAATTGTTATCTTTCCATGGAAATCACCATCTTCTTACTTTCTTTAAAACTCATGTCCTTCACACCCAACCATACTTCTTTCCCTAGCTAACTTTCTATAGTGAACATCTGTCTTTGTTTTACAAAGCATCAATAGTTGTATTATTTTTGTGTTCCTCATGTATTTACTTCCATTATTTCCATGTTTCTCATTTAATTATTTGAATTTTTGAATAAGTTCGGTTTTTTCTCATCTTAATTGGTGTTTTTTATGAGATAACTTATGGCAATCTTTTATTAATGATGAAGGCATATAATTCATATCAATGTTTCGTGTTTTTTTTTTTTTTTTGAACAACAAAGAATGATATAAATGGGAGTACTTCAGGAGTACTCTAATCTTATTACAAGAAGAAAAAATTTTTAGAATGTACACAAATGCACGAGAGAGGACAAAAGACCAAGTTCAGATTATAAAACACAATGAGCTACACCCTAAACACCTACAATTCCAAATGCGTTGACTATAAATCATTTACATTACTGCATTACACTCTTCAACGCATACACTTGGGCATCTTGCAGACTGTATTTCTGTCCCACCTCTCACGGCTGTCACAACTATCATTGGAAAATGTAAGGCACTTCATACGAAACATATTATCATCTCAATGTTAGCATGCACTGGTGTATTGCTTTCCTTCCACCCTTGTCCCTAGTCTTTAGAACCCCATTGCATAATTTAGCCTTAAGTGTGCTTCACCACGCTCCTTCTTCATTTTTAGGAATGTTGCTAATTAAAGCTGTCATGCTGTGCCTATAAAAGAATACAAACAAACCTTGTACCCTTAAATAAATGATAAATAATTATTATGTGAGAATCATTAACGATTATGTTAGAGTAATTATTTTGTTATGATCCTATTATTCCATGTACTCTATATAGAGAGTATTTTCTTTCATCAACAAAGATGTCATATTAACCACATATTATGTGGTAAATAAAGAAATGAATGAAAAAGAACAAAGGATATGAGGGTGAAAATATATCTCTTTTTTATATTCCCTTGATGAAAGAAAATACTTTATATAGAGAGTACATGGAATAACATGATCACAATAGAATAGTTACTCTAACATAATTGCTAATAATTCTCACATAATAATTATTTATCATCTTTTACTCTAAATTTAAATATAAATATATAGGCCTTTAAATCTTTTCATTCAACTACATCCACATATCTTCATCACTTCATAGGAAATACCTGCATCCATGTAATAGATATCTTTTCAAAAAAACTGTCTAACTTGATTGGTCTTCTTGAAGTTCTTCAATTTATTGGACTGATATAAACACAAAACATCACCAGTTCATTATAGATACAAAAAATCAAATAACCAAATAAAACTGAATTTCCAATAGCAAAAAAAATAAATGGGTACCAAAAAAATATATGAACAATAAGATAACCACAAAATTGAACGATTAGAAATTACCATCATATTAAAATTCTCAATCTTCTCAATAAACACTTTAAATGCTTCCTAGTCAGTGAAGAATCAAATCTCAATCAAATCAAAGAAGTACCAAATAATTTTTACAAAATAAATTCTATTATAAAATTACTTGATACTTCTTTGACTGTTTAAGATAGATCTTCATACAAAACCAAGAAAAAAAATCAATTAGCTAAACCTTGAAGAAAGAGGAGAAACCCCAATTCTACCAATTGAGTGCCTTATTACATTTTGTTGGTGAGCTTTGCACCACTATAAATAGGCCTTCCCGGTAACAAAGATCAATTAAGCATTTAATATTTATATAAATATTAAATAAATACATAAATACTTTCATGTGTAAATTAAATTTAAAACTCTTAAAAACAGGATAAATACACGCTTCTAATAAATATTTTCATCAAACAGTAAATACACACAAACTTCTAATAAATGCATACGTTAATCAGTAAAAATTATAAATACATTATTAAATACTTTTATATTATAAATACAAATTGAATATAAATATTCAATGAATGTATTTGTTTAATTTTTATTTATATAAACATTAAATAATATAATTAATTATATTTATTAAATACAATATATAATTAATATATTATGCACTGAATTTATTAATGTTGACTTCATGAAAACAAACATATACATTCATGTTTTATTAAATATATGCACTAAATAGTTTCATATTATAAATATATACATGATTATGATTCTAATGAACGCATCTGTAAAAAACATAAATAAACACATTGAATCCTTTCTTATTATAAATATTTTTAAGAACGATAGGTGTAACTTTAACATAAAAGTATTTCATTTATGCATTTATTTATCGTAGTATTTAAATAAAAATTAAATAATATCGCCTCTATTTTTTTAATGTCAAAATTTTAACAAAAAATTGTTCCTTTTCATATTTTTTTTTTGCATTTTAAAATAACATATTCTTTTTCAGTTATATATTCTTAATTTAATTAATATATAAGAAAAAAATAGTTATCCTGACAAAGATAAAATGAAATAATATATAAATATACATTAAAATAAAAAGTTGATGAAATACAAAAAGTAACTCACTTCAAATTGGATTAAAAATAAATAAATAATTTTCTTAGTTTGACTAGAAAACCTCAAAAATATTATAAGATAATAGATAATATCGTTAGCATATTTATCAAGTATAATATATAATTATTTAACATATGTCTATCTAGGACAAGTTTATGTAAGACAGGTCTATGTAAAACAGGTTCATATGGGATAGGTTTATGTAGAACAGGTCTATGTAAGACAAGTCTATATAGAACAGGTGTATGTAGAACAGGTCTATATAGGACAGGTCAATGTAGAACATGTCTATATAAGACAGGTTTATGCAAATATGTTTACACTTATATGTGGATTGAATCTCCAACTCACCTTTCATTTTGTTTTTCTGGATTGAAATCACATGACTCATTCCACCACCTTAGCTAGACCTAATGCCTATATATATTTGTTTCTAGCTCAACAAAATATAATAAGAAACTCAAAAAGAGGGTTAGGAATTGTAATCTCTGTGTTTGAAGATCTATTTTAGTCAGTCAATGAAGTATCAAATAATTAACAAATTATCTTTCTAAATTATTTGGTACTTCTTTAATTTGATTGAAATGGAGATTTCATGAGTGAATTTGAAATATTGAGATTGTAGCTCAAAAAAATATAATAAGACACTCAAAGGGAGGGTTAGGAATTGTTATTTTTGTGTTTGAAGATCTATTTTAGTTCGTCAATGAAGTATCAAATAATTAAAAAAATATTTTTCTAAAATTATTTAGTACTTCCTTGATTTTGATTTGATTGAGATAGAGATTTGGTGAAAGTATTCAAAGGCTTTATTACAATAAATTGTATTCTATCAGGTAAACATTTTAATCCTTTATTTTTAGGGTTTTTATATAAAAAATACATTGGATTGGATGTATTTGTTATTAATTTTTTTCTCTATTTCTATGATTTTCAGTTTTATTTTCATTTGGCTTCTCAACATATTTATTTAGGATGAAGTAATCATGTTAATGGTTTAGATCGTATTTTCGATCTAAGAATTCGAAAGGAGTTAATAAAATTTATTTAAATTTAAAAAGAAATTATACATCTATTTAAACAAATTCAATGTTATTTATTTGGACATTGGGCATTTATTATTAATTATAACGTATAAAGTTTTGTAACACAGTTATAAATTTATTTTGTAATTCTTGTTATTATTTGGTTTATGTAAGTTAATTAAAAATTATGTTCTCTACTCATTTGAATAACAATTTAATATTATAATTTAATATTATGCTTGACATTTTTAATAAAATATTTTTCAAAGAATTGTATACTTTTGAAACTCAAATATGTTTATAATAGATGCTGAATATTCCACATTTAATTATTTTTTTACGGTAAAAATAAAGAAAAAAAATGCAAAACTTTTTCATGTTTGAGAGTAACTAAGTGGAATCATTTTGGGAGGAAGGGATCATCTTATTTCTTCTTCAAATATCTTTTCATGGAAATCAGCATCTTCTTACTTTCTTTAAAGCTCATGTCCTTGATCTACAAAGCATAAATACTTGCATTGTTTTTATGTTTCTCATTTAGTTATTTGAATTTTTGAATATAGTTCGGTTTTTCTCATCTTAAATTTGTGTTTTTTTATGAGATAACTTTTGGCAATTTTTTTATTAATGCCTAATTAGGCATACACTTCACATCAATGTTTAATGTATTGACGATGGACTACTCTTTCGAATTACGTGCATATCATAATTACATGCATCTTAGAGGAATAAGATTTCACCTTACCTCTAAATAATACGATTTATGTAAAATTTAATTTTAGTTTCTCTTTCTGTTGTGGCTAGAAATTGGAATGAGAATAAAATTTATTAAAAATACTTGAATTAATACAAACTTGACTATAGATTAAAAAAATATGAGAACAAAATCTGCTAAAAAGAAGTGAGTCAAGAATGAGATGTTCAATCCTTTTATTAATTATTCTAAAAAATAATTCTTTTGGTGAATAACTTCCTCTCCTTTATTAGTGTCATCTTTTACAAAGAGCATAAAGTGATATTTTGGAAAGTTAGTTCTATGTCTGGTCAAGCAAACCATTTTACATTGAATTTATAAAAATAGATAAATTTTAAAAAATATATAAATATAGATAACTCATGTTTCAAAATATGATTTTATATTGAAGAAATCTACTTGTCAAATATATTTCAAAACATAATTTTTCTGTTACATGTTTTTTTTATTGAAAGCCTATACATATTAAACTGAGTAACCGCTAACACCTCCAACAAGTCATACTTCCTATTTTTAAAAATAACATCATTTATGTACTTCCAAGTGTTTCATATGATTGACATCTAAACTATTCTCCACACTTTGTTGCGCTTACCACCAATCTAGTCAGCTCATCCTAATGAGTGACTGTGAACTTCATTGTGGTGCACATTTTGTATCCCTACTCATGTCCCGTGTAATATTAATCTATTGATGATGGACTAC
>Ga0099824_1006601_pt1 | contig 15840 bp, 5 predicted proteins | sample SiratrowhiteBW_FD_76837 | JGI IMG/M metagenome (GOLD analysis project Ga0099824, IMG submission 76837) | Root nodule microbial communities of legume samples collected from California, USA - Siratro white BW | ecosystem: Host-associated > Plants > Roots > Nodule | place: USA: California...
AAATATATTTTTATTATATATAAAAAAAAAAAAAAATAAAAAAAAACTATATTCTAAAAATATATATATATATATATATATATATATATATATATATATATATATATATATATATATATATATATATATATGTATTGTACTCCCTTTTCTAATATACTAAGCCTTCTTTCATTTTATTTGAGTAATATTGCACTTGTATTCCAAAAAATTTCTGAAATTTATAACAGGGGTCATACCTCTATTCTGTTAGAATATTATTTTTATTGACAAAAAATATTACGTGAAATGAACATATACATAAATAATATAATTTACCGTATTTAAAATTTTTGTTTAATACATTTTTATGATAAAATTATTCATACTTAACTCCGTTTAATTCAAGATGTGTCGGGTTTAGAATTTGTTTTAATACATATTGTCTTCTAATTTAGTTTTAACAAAGAAACAAAAATATTTGTGTAGGTCAGCCATTGAAAAATGTAAATAAAAATATCGCAAACCGATTCTACGAAGATAAATTGCGAAAAACTTATTTTTTAGTAGTCATTAAAAAGTGAACAGATTGAATTCACTATTTTTAACTGAACTGATGAACCCGTGATCAATTGACTCTTGTCATTCCTGAATGTAAGGGTGATATTGTGAAAGTGATAGACTTTGAACACAATTTTATCTTTATGGGAATAAAAAATAGTTAATTTTATCTTTATGAGAATAAAAAATAGTTAATTTATGTAGAAGTTTCTCCTAGTAAGTTCGTGAAGGTGCGGGAATACTAGTGCATGGCAGCTAATGAACTAATTACATTCTTAATTATGTATGATTAGATTAGATTCTATATAATAGTGATTAAAAACAAATAACGAGGTTTAGCTTTTGACCTCATGCGGGTACGTGTCTAGTTCCCATTTACTAGACCAATGTTCTCGAGTAGTTGTACTATGTGCAAGAAAAAAGACATTCAAAGATATCGACAAGCTTTTTCAAATAGACGAATCACTGTTATCTTCAAATCTTTTGACGTTTTCGTTGGAATCATAATGTATTTTCAGTATTATTAATCATACACTAATACTCCATTCAAATAATGTCTTAAAAAGTATGTTAAATCTCAAGTTTTAAGTACATTTATGTAACAATTTATAACACATGTAATGCCTATTTTATTTGGCGTGTGTTCGTGCACGGCATGTTAAGAAGTGAGAAAAGGTATTATTAAAATATTTAACTGAGTTTGTTCTATTCTATTTCATGTATGCTATTATATAAATTTTCCGTAATTTCATTTTGTCATTAAAAATAAATTTCTTACTTAATAAAATAAATTATTAAATAATTGTTTATTTTAAAATAATTAAATAAATTTTTATTGGAAAAAAACCAGTACGTACATTTTTTAATATCTTTTTACAAAATTATATGTATATCTGTGTTGAATTGTATTGTTTTTAATATTAACCTCCTTATATTGATAAGTTATGAAATGAATTAAGTAGTCTAAAAAATTTCTTAATGGAAAATTTATACATTAGATGCATAAGAGTGATCAAATTTAACTCATTTAATCACTTATAACAGTTATGCATTTTTTTTTTCATGTTTGAAAGTCGAGAAATAGTTTGGAATGAAAGAAGAGAGAAAATAATGGAATTTTGAAAAGATAAATTCTTGAAACAATGAAAAAAATGTAATTGTATTTTCTTTAAAGCTATTGATATAGATCAACTTTGAAAAAAAATTACCTATATGATTAGCTCGAGTTTAAAATACGACTTCACAATGAATAATTTGTTTTCACTACACAATTTTAACTTTTTCTTAAAGATGTTTGGTAAAATGACTTTTTATGGTTTGCTTTTTTTTTTTTTTTTATTAAAATAGTACTTTAACTGCTTAAGACTTTAAATTTTGTTTAGATGCCATACCATGATTGCATGCATGATTTCTATTTTTGTTTTTCATTTGTTAAGTTTTGTATATGTTTATCAAGTGATAAATGGAATGTATAGATTGTTAACGCAGTATTTTTATTTATTTTTAGATATTTATTTAGGAAATGTTTATCTTTATGTACTCAATTTAAATTTGTTTAATAAAGTAAAGTTTTATATTAATTGAATGACATGTGAGAAAATTGTAAAAAGGGAGTAAAGAAGATTATTAGTGAACTAAAAGAAATACAATTTAATGAGAAAAAACATATTATAATATATAATTTTTCATTTACTATATGAATAAATTCTTCCATTATGATCCTTTTTATGATATAACGAACATTTGTTTGACTTACTTTGAATTAATTCATCTATTTTATTACAAATACAAACAATACTTATCTTCGTAGTACTTTACACTATATTTGAAGATCAATAAAGAAATTTGAACCCATAAAAAATATACCAATAAAATAAATTAAAAAATATTAGTATTCATGGAGTTGTTTCTTCAACTTATAATTTTTTAATTTCTTTTTTGTCAAAATTAGAAAACACAATATGATATTTGGAGTATATTGAATTTATATAATTTACTTATTATTTGACGCTTTTATATTGCAACAATAATTGAAACAACCGTATTAAAACTTTTTTTTCTCACTTATTGCAAATATTTAGGAAAATATTAACAAAAATTCATGACTTCCCATTTCCAATATAAAAAAGAAAGGAAAGTCAGTTAATTCCATAAGCTCCAATACTCCTTTATGGAATGCAAAGCGCTAATAATTAAAGCCGGGAACGATGCTTCAACTCCCACGATTACTTATTCAAATAAATACCAATTCTAGTGCCTCTTGATATTTCCTTCGCTCCTCAAACCTCCTTCACACATTTCTTTCTCTCTCTCTCCCTCTCTCTCTCTCTCTCTTCTTCTCCCCGCGTACGGTCACTCACTGTTCAATTTTCAATCCTCCGAACCACACGCTCACAGATCTCGCATTTAACCTTCAACGCTTCGTTTTCTTGTTTCTTCCGATCCATCCATGGAGTCCGATTCTCTCATAAAATTTCGTTTTCCAAACCGCATTCACGCTCTAACCGTGCTCGCTTCGTTGTTCTCGAAGCTTCGTGGATTCCGCTTTCATGTAACGAGTTTTCAGGGTTTCTCTTCCGCCTTACATCGGCGAAGAGTATTTTTCTTCTGAATCCGTTTGGTTTCGAAGAAACCGCGCGAAAAACAAAGGTAAAAAGTGAAACCGAAGAACTGAAAGGAAACGGTGATCTTAATTGCACCGTAACCTAACTGTGGCGCAGATTTCTTCTCTTTTAGATTACTTTTAGCGGAAGGAAATTTATTTTTCTTCGTTTTTGTCGTACACTTATCGGTGTATTTTTATTTTATGTAGGTTAGAGATGTTATTTAATCTCTGTGAAGCAATGGCCACTTTTGATGGAGACGTGCGTTTGGATCTCAGGTAACTAAGAACCTACATGTACGGTGTATTCTACTCTAGTTGTTTTTGATAAATAGATGTGTTATTATTCTATTTTCTTTTTGCAACTTTTGGTACAGTCTTATATAATTCAGTAGTATACTTTTTGGTTCATTGCTTTGGTTATGTCAATCGAACTTGGAGTTCCATTCGAACATTAAAAAAAATGACATCGCACAACGTATATAATTAGCACTATCGCTCTTAATTCTTTATTTTTTAATATATATAACTTTTCAATTCCTTTAAATGTAAACTTTACCCGTCGAATTCCTTATTTTTTTGTTTCTCGTTTGCTTTTTCTTTCTTTCTCTTTAGTTTTTATCCACTCACTAGGATGAGTATTGTGTTGAGGAATACTTCCTGGGGTTTCGACGGTGGTACTACAGTGTATAATTAATTAACTTTAGTTTTACGTAGGTTTCATGGTAAAAAGTGTAATAATAATAATCCTCTAGTTTGTGAGTTGGTCGATGGTGCTTCTTCTAGCGCTGTCCTTGAAGAAAGAAATGGCGCTGGCAGGATGAGCTATCCTTGCAGTCGACATGTCTAGTCCAATTCTCATCAGGTTGATGGAAAATAACTTTGTGGAAATTTGTGATGGAACAAGCTACTATGGAATTCAATTGATGTCTAAGATTTTCTTTTGGATGCTTTTCGCTAGTAACATGTAGCAGTAGTGTAATGACTTTCTTATTCTATCTTTATTTTTGTGTTTATATTTTTCTGGCAACATTTGGGATGTAGGGTACTGAGTTTGCAGACGTACCTGAGTTGTTTAATTTCTACATTTTTGGTGTGTTAACTTTTGCCTTCTCAAATCATATTTAATATAACACAATTATTCATGGTGTGCCATAATGTAATATCATTATTTTATTCCCAATTTCAATTTTAAAGAGTTTTTTTTTCGTGGTTTTTACTTTGTAAAATTAAATCTTGTTAAATAGTTTGATATACCCTCATTTTAGAATATTTAAACTTTTATGTAGGTAAATAAGTTAGAATCTGAGATGGAATAAGTCCATTGGCAAAGCTTATCCCTATGTTTGAAAACAACTTAAATTTAATCAGCATTGCATGAATTTTCATAACTTGCTTGACCTAAGCCAATGCGCACATGCTTCACTTCTCTTAGGAATGGTTAATTTTGGTTTATCCTATAATTTACTCAAACCTTGTTTGATGGTAAGGGTATATTTTTAATTTTTCATTCAGCACAATTGGTGATGTAGGAAATTGTGAATAAAATAGAAGCCAATAATTTTTAAGAGACGTTTTTAGAGAGCAATGTTCAATAGTCTATTATTATACTTGATTCATTACAATTTACAACTTTCTAAAATAACCATATCATTTGCTTGTGTTTTTATAAAATATTAAAATATCTTCAACTTGGATTTGTTACTATCTCAACCTCAAGCTAGCTCGTAGAGACAAGATTGTTCATCCACTTATATAGAATATTTTGGCCATATTACTAATAGTTAAATATAGGATAAACATACTTGGTGTAAACTACACACATAGGATTCTTTATATAAAGATAAGAATAATAACAGAAAAATAGAAAAATATGGGCTAAGCTCATTATATCCAATGCTCCCCTTCAAGTTAGTACATATAAATCGTATGTATCAAACTTCTTACAAATATAACCAACTCTAGGTCTATGTAAAGATTTGGTGTAATATATGCTAACTGATATTTTGAATTAACAAACTTAGTCTTGATATCTACAGATACAATTTTTTCACAAATGAAATGACAATCAATCTCAATATATTTGGCCCTTTCATAAAAGACCATATTTGAACTAATATAAAAAACAACATTATTATCATATACGAATGTCATTAGAGTGACCTCTCCAAATTGCAATTCTTTTAAGTAATTGGTTAAGCCAAATAAGCTTGTATTATGCTTCGATACTATATCTTGTCACAACATTTTGTTTTTTGCTCTTCCAAAAGATCAAATTATCACCAACAAAAAAACAATATCCGGGAGTGAATCTTTTATTAGACGGAGATCCTATCTAATTTGCTTTTGAATAACATATAACTTTAGTATGATTATTGTGACCATATAGTAAGCCTTTTCTAGGAGAACCTTTAATATACTTCAATATATGAATGACTGCATTTCAATAATCTACACTCAGGGAATTAAGAAATTGACTCACCACACTGACTGCAAATGAAACATTAGGACGCGTAACAATAAGATAGTTCAATTTTCCAACTAATTTTCTGTTTGAGATTCCCACTGACTAGGTAGGAGTTTGACATTAGAATCCATGGATGTGTTAACAGATTTTGAATTCATTAATCTAGTTTCGTCCAAAATATCCATGCTTACTTGCTTTGAAAGATAACAATACCATTGATAGATTGTGCTATCTCAATCCTTAAGAAAGTGGTGACAAAGATGTTTTATTTGAGAGATGCCATGGTGATAATTGCCTGTAATAACAATGTCATCAACACATATTACTAGATAGATACACTCCACACTCGAGTGATGATAAAAAAACTAAATGATCTGCCTCACTGCGAGTCATATCAAATTGTTCAACAACACTATTAAACTTTCCAAACCAGGTTCTAGGAGACTGCTTGAGGCCATATAAAGATTTGCAGAGATGACATACCAATCTAGAAGACTTCTCTTAAGCAACAAAACTTGGAGGTTGCTCCATATAAGTTTCTTCCTGTAATTCTCCATTAAAGGAAAACATTTTTGACATTCGATTGATAAAGATGCCATTTTTGAAGAGCAGCATGGCTATGAATAAGTGAACTTAAACCATCTTTGCCACTAGAAAAAATGTATCACTATAGTCAACAAAAAAATTTGTGTGTAACCTTTACCCACAAGACGAGATTTGAGACGACCAATAGTACCATTAGGGTCTAAACTCACATCCAAATTGACGCCAACTAGGATGGACTAAGGCATCATCTACAAATTTTGGAATGAACACAAAAGAATAGACGAAAGGTAGGTATAAAAAGGTTGAGATAGTCTGTGGTATCTAGAGCTAGGTTAAATCCTTGCTTTTTCAAGTGAGCCCAGTGTTCACTAGTGACATTTTTTTCCACATCGGGGTCCTTCAACAAAATAAAATGGTAGCCTTGATGAACTACCATGGATGCCTTCTTTGTGCTACAAAGTTTTTATCAATGTTATAAGACAAATAAGTATATGTGCTATACATGACCGAGACCATCGCCAAAAAAGAAGATCGAGAACATGCCCTAATAATTTAGGAAGTATCGTTGACTTCATCTCGGGGACCTAATGCAATTATTACTTAAAAAACGAGATTAACCTAATTAAAACATACTTGGTGTCAATTTAATACGAGATTAGCTAAACTATTCGTGCTAATCCAGTCCCATCCACACGAAAGGCCAACACAACTCTATAAATAGGTTGATGAGGACCAGGTAGAGGTACATTTTTAATAGCATTTATCACCCTCAACTACCAAAAAAAAAAAAAAAAAAAAAAACCTTAAGTGTTGGATTACCTTTGTTGCATTGAAGGAGCTTGCCTTTGAGTTGAAGATCGATGATGCTGTTTTGTCTAAGCTAGGTGTCATGATCCACTCCAAGGCCATGACCAGTTTGTAGGTTGACATCGTTCATCTTTAGTCTAGCATGCCTAATGATAGATCATACTATGTGTTCACAGACACATTAGCTAATATTAGATTTTTTTTAAGTTTCCCCTCTGTTTCCAATGACTCAGTAACTAATCCTGCCAATGACACAAGTATATATACCAAGTTCTATCACCCAACTCTGAAATCATATTCATACAACGATTATCACGAGTTCTTAAAAATTGTAGCTACACTTTTAATGTACTACTTTGTCTAACCTACTGGAATCCAAAAATGAAAAGGAGAAATCATATACCTATAGTTTCATCATATTGAAGTCAATTATTGAAAATAGAAACTTAATATCTTGTACTTATTTTAGAATGCTATATTGGATGACAATCTTGATGAAGTTTACATACATGGAAACAACCTGTGGGGGGAGTCTTCTACTATGGTTTGTCGGGCTTCATAAGTCCCTATATGAACTCAAATAGTCCCCTCCAATCTAGTTTGGTCGCTTTCTTACTATTGTGCAACAACTTGGTATGATTTGTAGTAAAGTCTATCACTCTATCTTCTATCACCATTCACCTCAGGGATACATTTATCTTATTGTCTGTGTGGATGATATTTTCCTTATAAGCATTGGTCCGTGTAATATTCACAACGTCAAATAGTACCTCTTGTGCTAGTTCTAGATTAAAGACCTTGGTAAGGTATTTCCTAGGTATCGAAATTGCTCAATCCAAGGATTATTTTGTGACCTATTAGAGGAAATCTGTTCTTGACATATTGCAAGAAACCGATCTACTGAATGCCACGTATAACCTTCGATGGTACCTCATGTTAGATTGCTACCCAACTAAGAGGAGCCCTTATTGAATCTTAGGAAATTTAGGAGGTTGATCCGAAAATTGAATTATCTCATAGTCATTCATCAACATGTTAGATTGCTACCCAACTACCAGGAGCCTTTATTGGATCTTGGGAAATATAGGAGGTTGGTTGGAAATTTGAATTATCTCTTAGTAGTTCATCCACATGTTCCCTCTGCAGTAAGTGTGGTGAGTCTATTCTTGAACTGTCAAACCAGAATCGTTGGGATGTAATAATGCAGATAGTGAAGTACATTAAGAGTGCTGTAGGTAACTATGTCATTTATAAAGACAAGGGGCATGCTCATATAGATGGTTTCTCAGATAGTTGGCTACTTAGATGCTGACTGGGTCAATTTCACCCAACGATAGGCGATCTGCTCCTGGGTATTGTGTCCTGATTGGAAGAAAATGGGTATCCTGGTACAGTAAGAAGCAAATTGTTGTAGTGAGATGAAGTTCTGAAACAAAATACAACGTCATGATTTTATTAATATGTTAACTCATGTGGCTAATACATATTTTGTGAGAGCTCAAGATTGAAGAGAGTACACAAATGACACTGTGATGGACAATATAATCACGACAAATAAATTTTCATCAAGCTACCAAGATTATGTTCTATTATGACTTGAATCTTACATCATTCAGTTATTATCATCACAATTTGCTTTCATTTTGGTTGTTGTTCAAATATTACACAAAGTCATCACTATCATCAAATATTACATCAAACTACTAAGACTCTAATCGAGTCAGAATAATTCCCTTATTACTTCGTCTTGTATGTTTAACATATTTTATGCCCTCCTTGTAAGGCTCCGATAAAGAAAAACCCAAGAAGGACAAGAATAGAGAAGAGTTCTTCAATTCATATGAAAAAATGATGTTTAAATACCAAGTTGAGGTTAACTGTAAAAGGGAATTATCATAATGAAACTATATGATATGATTAGTTAAAATTATGTATATATTTTATATTTATAACCAAGTTCTTGATTAAAATACTTTTCATGTTTTATGACTTGATATCAATGGTGAATGATTAGCATTATGACATTCTGCTTTTATGTTTATATTTTTCTACCTCTTACACGTCCTTGTTGATGTCTTTTTTATTGAAAGTTTGCCTCTAAATTTTGTTGATTAAAATCTGTTATTTGTATTGGGAAACATGTTTAGAGATGTCATATAAATAATAATTATTTATTATATTTGTATACAGTTTCCGAGCTTTCTAAATTTAGTATCAAGTTTACAACTTGTATAATTTCTGATTTATTCTATCCAGAATTGAAACAGGAACTGCAAAGCCCTTGCCTTAATTTTATTCTTCAATGCTTGATTTTTAACTAATTGCTGGTGGGTGGTTTACCACGGATTCATCTTAAAATCATTCATTCTTTTTTATATAAAGCATATATTTTGTACGAAATTATTATTTGAATTGAGTTACATGAACTAAATTAGATTCTTTTATTGTTATATATTTAGTTGCTCTGTTAAGTCAATTTAGAGAACCGTTAATTTTTTGCTCCTTTTGACCTCTTTTGAAAAAGGCTTTATAACTATCAAAAAATAGCACTGCGACTGTTTGATGAAGGTTCATGAATTGTATTGAATATATTCCCTCGTCTAAGAGCCCTTTGGGCTTGAAGCATGGTCAGTGTACAGACTCACCTACATTGTGCTCAAAAAGTTTTATTTTAGAAGAATGTAAGTAGCAAAGGGTCAAACTGTATACCATTAGGTCATATACAAGGTTTTGATACCCTGCACTCTGCAGTGATTTACAATCATAATGTCATGTGGTGTCTGTGGAGGTCCGACTTCCATGATATTACACCCACCGAATTTTGATTGTTTATTGGTTAGTGTTCTTTCCAATATTAATATTTTTTGCCATTACCTGTTAAAAAAATAAGAACTTAGTTAACACAATATTGTGTTCGTAAGATGTATAGATTATAATCATGGTTTTAGTTCCGATTCTCAATAGCCATGATTGTAAAAAGTCAGATTCAAAATGCAAGTTTCTTTCTAAATCATTTGCATATTGATATTTGCCATGTATCTGTGTTACATTCTTAAAGTAATCTTATGACACTGTACTTAGCTGTCTTTGTTGCCCAATTTTTATTTTTATCAGATGTTCTAGAAATATAGTGATCTCTACCACACTCACCCTTCGTAAATTTAGGTATAGATTACTTGTTTCCTTTTCAGTTTAAATAAAAACGACAATGATTCATGTCTCTTTTCCTGCTAATGAGCTACATTAATGCTGTTGTTTTTCATTTGGAAGTGATGCTATCAAGTCAAGGAGAAAAAGTGGTAGGATGATATTAATCATTCATTTATGAACTTTAGGATGATATTAATCATTCATTTATGAACTTTAGGATGATATTAATCATTCATTTATTGCATATGCATTTAAAGTCACTTTCACAGTTGTATTTATTCTGTTGGAATCATTATAGAATTGATTGCAATGATTTTATCTGTATTACTGACAGCATGATTGCTTTAATTGCATCTTTCACACATTTAAAGTTCAGTAATAATTTTTACCACATAAAACTGGTAAAAGGAACTACACATCTGTGTGGTTTGAAGAATTTCTTCCTAAATTTGAGTCTTGGCTTCTCAAAAGATGCTTCATTGCGTCTGACATACAAGCTAGGTTTGGTTTTCTTTTCTTGATACTAAAATATTTAAACTAATTAGTTTGTGGTCTATAGGCCAGAACATATATATAAACACATCAAAGTTAAAATCTGAGTCATTTTTCTTGATAATAATTGAGAAACACACGTCCTGTAAATGGATCAATGCAATTGCAATCTGCTGCAACAATCAAAATAAATCTGATCAATGCTTTTGCATCATGATTATTGGTCTACTAGTTAAATTGATCGAAAGATCTTACCCCAATTTTGCAGTTCCTGAAGGAGCCTTGTATTGTTGTTGCTGTGGCTGGCTGAGCTGGAGATTCACGGGCACTTGCAAATCCTCTCCTATGCCTAGACCATTTGTGAGAACATAATCTCTGTTTGTTTCGCTATCATCTTTTGTTCCATAGACCTGAGTTAGTAAAACTCTTTTAAATTCAGGATAAATAGTAAACAAGGTTGTCCTCATTTAGAAAGTGGGTCATTCAGTTTGAGAAGATTATTTTAGTTTGATCTTCCATCCAAACCAATACCTTCTTTTTCAATTCCTTGTTTTCTTGACAAATTAGGTTTACCTTCTTATACAGATCCACATTTTCTTGGCGTATGAGGTTTCCCTGCAGAAGGTAAAAGCAATATTTTAAGTAATAAAATACTTAGATCATTAACTTCTGTGTTTAAAGACTGACCTTTCGATTTAGTTCTTGTATTTCATCTATTAAAAGTTGATCCTGCATATGCCGATATTATGTTAACTATTACATCTTTATCTTCAAAATTGAGTTTGCATTTTTGATAGGGAATACAAACCTTTTTCATACGGACACCACGAAGGCTTATTTCTAATTGCTTCTCCAAATTTTGTAATTCTTTGACTGTCAAACCTGACAGTTCTTCCCCCATGATTTTGCTGCTACATCAAACTAGAAGTAAAATTGTATGTTTTGGAAATATGGAACCTTAATAGTTGATATTTCACTATAAAGATTAGAGACATAGGACAATGAATATATAAATTATTTGACAAACTTTAAGAGATAATCATTTTTATTCTTCTACAATTATAAGACAATTTATCTCATAATAATAATTGTAACTAGTTGATAAACAGACACTCGGTGCTTTATGTATGATATGCATGCGTTTATGTATATTCTATGATTGATAAGTTTTATTCTATAGTAACTATTGTGATTGTGAGAGATGGGTACCGTGTGTGTCAGTATATTTTAATTTTTAGAATAGATGAGGAACTTAAAAGATGAGGAAGAGAGATGGAATATAGACAATGAGAACAAATAATGAGGTAAAAGTTCCAAGGAAATAATTTCACCAATTACTACCTCAATTATTATGTTAATGATGATGATAGTAATAGCACTTCTGTTGTGTTCTAAAGGTTGTTAGTTGAGAGGTGAACATGCAAAATTTTTACCCATCCCAAAATGTTCTTTTACCCTAATACCATACCATAGCAAGACAAGATAGCATGATTTACTGCTTACCGCTAGAACTTGGCTTGCTGTGAACTAACTTCTGGCCGTTGTTCCAAACCGGTAAGTAGAACAAATTTGGTTCTCGAAAAGCCAAATAATGGCGGTAAACAGGAAACCGTGCTATTCTTGTAAATCTTTACCACATTGTGCTAGTAAAAAAGAAGGAATAGTGCTATAATGATAATAGTTTCTAAACATGCCTAATACATATACAAGACTTATGCTAGAGCCTTACTGTGATAATTTTTCGAAACCATTTAAGCTACTAAACCTTACAACTATCTTCCTCTTAACATTGTTATTATTTGAATGTGGAGAAGTTTGGGCCATGCCATGTATGACGATGTTGCTGAAAATTTATCTTCATCTTTATGACGGTATCTACATGTCCATGGTATATCTGAATCAATCTGGTTTCGCTTCATTCCAACCATCTTCTAACTGTTTTTAGCAGCTTTCATTTCATATCTGTTGCTCTCCACCTCTCGTGAGATGCCTTGTTTCTCAAGTTGATTTTTGAACTATTTTGGTGCCCATAATATTTCTGGGTGGTTCTCATCAAGTGAGTTTGTTTGTAAGAAGTGGAGCGTTTAGTAAGTTCCAGCTCAAGGGAGGTTGTCAGAATTCTAGTAGATTTACTAACATTTATTTAGCACATAATTCAACTCTGTTTTGAAAGTAAAATATTGAAACGTAGGAAATAAATTAGAGTTTGAACTTGGAAGGATACAGCATCCTCCTTGAAAAACAGAATATTAGTCTACTATAATTATGGCTGTAACCTCCCGCCTCTATAGATTATTTTTTACCAAACTGTTTCAACAATAACACATAAGAAATCAACACATTAAACGAATATAACAAGTCAACATACTGTTTTAATGATCGACTTCTTTTGATTTCCATAAATTATGTAATTCAATTAGGAAAAACTTGGGACCTATAGTAGCCAAATTGTTTTCATTGCATCTGGTTTGTGTTGAAAATCAATGTCCCATTATAATTTATGAAGTTGTAACACATTCTGATAGAATATAAACTAATAAAATGCAATATTTAACCCATAATAACGATACACTAGCTTTACTGAGAGTATTCTATACTCACAAACTACAGTTAACAAAATTATTGGACGCTCTACTATATATAATCATAATGCATTAATTTTACGTTAAAAGGAATCACAATCCACGATTACCATTTACTATGAAGACTACCATTATGCAGTTTCCAATACTGAAAAATTCTAGTGGCGACAAATCAATCTATGTATCCATCAAATCCATTCATAATAACTCCATCCAACTCATCTTTTGCGAAAAATAAAAATACGTGATTCCAATCTATACATTTAATTTCATTACAGTTCAAGATCCATTAATTATTTTTAAAATGTTCTAGATCTTATAATTAATGTATTAAAATTAATCCGACCTTTTTTTCATATTTCTGGCATTTTAATTTTTAAAAAATATTTTAAGAATTATTTTACAGAATATTTGAAAAAATATGACTAATTTCAATTGTGTTAATTGTTAATTTTCTGTTATATCAACGAGACTTGCCTACAATGAAAGTTGATACATTTATTGTTGAATAACAAAATAAGACGTTAAGAAATTATTCATTTAGTTATGAAGTATGACATCAAATATAACTATCACTTAATTAATTAAATCCTATATAGGTATTTCTGCAATAAAATTTTAATTTATGAATTTATTATTAATTAAATCTTATTAATTTAACTTGTATTTGTCTTATAACGAAAGCTAGTAATATTTTGTGGAGTGATTGAATATACATTCACGAAAAATTAATTGATGGATCAGAATTTTTAAATAAATTAATATATCAAAATGAATCAATGAATTATTATTATTTTACATTCTAAATTAAAATTTGTCCTCAATCCATTTTACCAACCCTATTTTATATACACCTAATGCTGTTTACACAAGCGGATCTCTATAGCTCTCTTTGTTAATATGAATAGAATAAATTATTGAAAATGCTGAATTGTGTCAAGTACACATACATATTTTTTTTTTTTGGTAGGGATTAGTAAGATATTAGTTACAGCATAGATACTATAAAGTAATTATATCCTGAAACAGCTTCTTGATCACAGATCTAATTAACAGGTATGCAATAACTAACATGTTAAATAAGCTAATAATCTAGACTGCTGAGTTCTTTTTAACGTGGATTTTTCTTTTAAACACGACTGTAGGATAAGCATATGTTTTGATAAGGAGTGTACCGGTGACTTTCTTGCAAATTGTGTAATTGTTGTCTTAACATTGCTGCCTCCCTTTGCCAAAACTAAAAAATGAAAGAAATAAATAAAGGTCAGATTAGATATTATAAGAAGAGGAATCGCCAGATATATATGCTCTTATCAGAAATAAAGTTTTAGGCTTTCATAATTATTTAAATTGAATGATACAAAAATAAACAAAATAATTTATAAATATGTAGTATGACCAGAATAACGTAAACTTATTGTTGTTTTGGGACTCAAAAAAGACAATAACAAAAGTGATTCTACCGTGATCACTTTCTTTAGATCTAGCTGAAAAACTCTAGTTTTCTGATTCTGCCTTTGTGTACTATTTTGCTGGTAAAGTTTGGAATGTAGGGAACTCAATGATCTCCAATAGTAGAAATACTGGAGAACTTTCCGAAAATTAGTGCATAACAAAATATTTTCCTTTTTTGGCAAACTAGTTAGTAGTTACTGTTCTAAACTGTCCATCTAAGTATAATTAATTTTTCTAAACCTAAAACCCTAAACTTATTATCATTTTGTATGCTATTATATAAAGATGGGACATCTATTTAGGAAGAATCATTAATTGTTTATGATAAGAGTAAGTACAACTGATGGACTAAATCATATTTGAATTATAATAAGTAAAAAAAGTTATATCTTGATTATAAGTTATAGTTTTTGTCCAAATGATGAAAGAAACAATTGGTATATAAGTCATACAATTTCCAATGAAATAGTTGTTAAGAAATAAATTGTTACATATCATTTGAATCATATCATTTAAGCGGTTACATTGTTAAATAGAAAAAAAAAAATATATTCTAATCATGAGCTATATAGTATTTTATATAGTAAACGATTTTCAATAGTGACATGTGATAGGAGAGTTTCTTCATAATGTATGTATTAGAATGTTGAACACATGAAAGCTATCCTTTCCAAGTTTTCCTTTCAAGAGAACTTCATAAGATTTGAATGTTGGATGAAATTTAAAAAGAACGTAATTCTACCTAACAAATTAACTAGTGCTCGAAAACTTTTTGTCACATAAAGCACAAGAAGTACTTTAAAAAGAAATCTTATTAGAATAAATTCTTATATTATTTTAAAAAGTGAATTTTAAACTTAATTTAATCTTAAGAAAAGTGATTTATAAAATAAAGTTGGTACACTTGTAAACTATTAAAACATCTTGTTCTGGTCGATATATCGTCTCTAAAAACAAAACCCTTTCACCGTTGCCCTTGAAATATGGCCAGGCCCTCGTAGTGGATAATTTTCCATCAAGTTTTCCGATTGTGAAGCTGTGATGTAACATGTGTTGCGCTAGACTCAGGTTACCACCTCTTGACTAGAGCCTAAGCTACTTGCTTGTAGGGACCATTGGAGTGTGAAGATTGTGGATTGTTGACCAATGTATGTGCTTTTATTTTAAATTTCAATTAAATGTTTTAGATGCTTTAGGTTTAG
>Ga0099824_1006605_pt1 | contig 15828 bp, 9 predicted proteins | sample SiratrowhiteBW_FD_76837 | JGI IMG/M metagenome (GOLD analysis project Ga0099824, IMG submission 76837) | Root nodule microbial communities of legume samples collected from California, USA - Siratro white BW | ecosystem: Host-associated > Plants > Roots > Nodule | place: USA: California...
TAATATTTTTATACAGTTTTGTTCTAGATTTTTAATAGTATATGAATAATTTATAAACGTTTATAATGATGAATATTCAAAATACTTTGAAACACAACTTCTTTTATAAAATAGTTTGATGTGTGATGGTAAATTCTTTAATATTATTTTTTTTTTACACATCTAAATTTAATTATCATGATAGATTAGAATTACTTGGTGATGATTTAGACTAAATTAAAAATAATATCATTCATGTAAGAGATTCAAAAAATACAATAATAAAATTGAATCAAAATATTAAAAAGTTTACTTATATTAATGCATCAAGTGAGTTATAAATTTATGTTGATAAAAGAAAACTCAACTGGCTCAATATTTAAAAGTTATCTTAAATGTTAGATCGAAATTATAGGCGATATCAATTGTTGAAGGATCGAAGGCTTATTACTAGATAAAAATTATAGTCATTAGTCAGGACGCAACTTTTTCTATTTAAAAGTACATCATCACATATACCATAATTCAACTGTGACTCAACTCACCTGACCTCCTTCATATGACAATTGATGTCACTCCCAACATTAAACATCAAAGTAATTTTAAAAACTTACACTCAGTTGATAAGTCTTATTAATATTTTTCTTTTAATAAAAAATGAGAATTATCTTTTTATGATATCACTATTTTTATTTATATTAAATATTCTACTTTCAACTTGTATTTTTTACAAGTTTAAAAAATTCAATAGGTAAATTCATCAAGAATATGGATAAATTGACTATATCCAAAATTGTAAAATACTGATAGAAATATAGTGTTGTTTTTACATGTAATACAATTTTATACCAAAAGCCATAACATTAGGTTTTCATCGTGAAAAAGTTAATTCCCTTACTTCAAAGTTAAAATTAAAAGACTTATTATTAAATTGATTATAATTTGTTTTAGTGAGACTTATTTATTAGTTGCGAATTCAAAATTAATTTTTATATTTTAACTTTTATTTTAACATTTTTTCTTCTAGAGGCCATATCCTTCATTTCTCAAAATCTCCATCTAAAAGCCTAACATATGTTACAAATTTACAATCCTCTCATTCTATTTTAGAAAATTATTAATATTGTTATTTGTGAATAAGTGGATAACTTTGATTAAACATAGTAGTTTAGTCTTATTAGTACGTCTTTTGAGACCTATATCACGACACTTGATATAGACGCGGGATATTAACCTTTCTCATATTTTCAGGGTTTCATATTATAAGTAAAGTTACTTTTGTTCTCTGCTTTTTCTCTTTTGTCTTTAGTTTCTTTCATTTTTTTTTTTCCTTGCAAACATTATTATTCAAATATTTTGATGAAAATGTATAACTAAATCACAGAAATCAATTTGCGATTCAAAGAATTACGGGAAAATTCGAGTTTCTAGTTATTTTAATTTGACAAATTCCTCATTTGCTTTTTGTTTGTTTTTTAAATTTAATTCATAGTTACGTGGGCTTATTTGGATGTAAAATTTGAACAATGTTTTAAACCTAAATCCTGATTCCAAATTTTTTCATTCAAATTAATTTATCATTTATTTAATTATGATTACATTCATGTAAAGTTCAAAGGTATATATTTAGGTCTATAATTAATCATGTTCATGTTAATTTGATGATGATTGAATATAGATTTTTTTTAACAGTGAAAAATTTATCATACTATATTGGAATCTCAAATTACTAGTTTTTATTTTATTTTTATTTTTTTAATTTAACATTGCAATTTTATTTGAATCTAATTCAATTTTATTTTAAATTTAATTTTTCAATTTTAATTGAATTTATTTCAATTTTTTAATTCATCAGTTTTAATTGAACGAGTTATAATTTTTTTTGAATTTAATTCTATGATTCAATTTAATTATGAGAATAACCTATCTTATTTCTTATATTGTATATTTTCAGGTAAAGTCTAGTAGTTTGTTGATAATGATTTTAGAATGTTTTTAGCTAGTGGATCAGGTTTGTAGGATTGTTGTTGAATAAATTAGCTTGTAATGTATGTATGTAAATCCGTTTTAACTTTTTTTTTTTTTTTTGGAAGTCAAATATGGGTTGGCCAACATGCTATCATTAATTACTTCTACTTATATGTGTTATTAAAAAAATTATCCTCATTAAAAAAATATGATGAATTTTATGATTTTTATTACCAAAATTGTGTGTTATGGTAACTAAACTCAATTATACCTTAATAACTTCAATATAAAAACATCTTACATAAATAAACCACCTCATCTGATCTTCAAAGAATTCACAATAAGAAGTATACAAAAAATAATAATTATTCAAAGTAATTAAATATCACAAAGAAAATGATTACTCAATAAGTTGAAAAATATTAATTAGGAATCACTTTGATTTATTTTTTTTTATGTTAACATAATTGAATCATGAAATGGCAACAAGTTATGTTTGTTGAGTTCGGGAAAGTACAATCCTTTATAAGCAACCAAATATATCGATCCTTAAAATCAGCACATGTGGTTCCAAGCACATGATGTATTTTGTTGCAATACAATCACAATTCAAAATCGAGTGAGGGCAAAATATAAGTTAAAAATATGAAACATGTAATCATGATAAAATAACGTATTTATTAGAATAATAATACATAATTTAGAGTAATTAAATTTTGCTTAATCTACTTAAATCATAAATAATTTAGTTTATTTAAATCATTATAAAAATTAATCCAGTTTAAATTTAAATTTTAAAATAGTACAATTGAATTAATATATTTTGTGTGCCAGACTTTCCAATCACATGACATGCTTCCTTAAAATTAATGCTCTTAATTTACCTCTAGTTATGAGATCTCCTTTATATAACTAAAACCTTGATCAGTAAGTTTAAAAGAAATGAAAATTTTAAATTAAATAATATTTAAATTTAACGAAATAAAATATATCTTATTATGTATTTTTTTAATAAATAAACATAGATTATTTTAAAAATAAAGTGCAGCAATATTATCACTTACATCACCCAACAAAAAAATATATAATTACTGACCACTAATTAGAATTATTATTTCATTCTGCTGTTTCATACAAATCTAGATAATTGAGAAGTTAACGTTTTAAAAATGGTTAAGAAATAAGCAAGTTTTAATTTTGATTTTCATAAACCAGTTTTTTTTTTTTGTTCTATTGATTTATCTTTAATATTATATGATAATATGGTGTGATATTCGTTAAATATTTTTAAATAACAGGTTAATTAACTATTTATCGATTAGTGCATATGTGATATGTACAGTTTTTTTTTAAGGATACACATAGTAAAAATAATGTTAGAGATAAAAATAATAGTTTTAAACTTTAATAAAATAAAACTTAAACAAAAATGTTTTATCAAACTTAAAATAAAAATTAACCCAATTTTATTAAGAAAAAGAATAATTATTTGGAACTTTTTAAATATAAAAAAATTAAAAATCATCTCATAAAATTGAAACTAAAATAGTGATTTATGATTTATATATATATATATATATATATATATATATATTATTTTAGTAATGTGGCACACGTTTAGCAGCCCAACATGAGTGGTTCTTACTACACGATGACCAACCCTCACAAGGGTCCCTCCATTCACATGGTCGCTTCCTTCAAATCAACGCTCCTCGTTTCGATTCGTCTCCCAAACGCATCTCAACCGTCCATCCCACTCCCAACCCGACCAAAGGGTGGGTGAATGTGTCCCACATTTGTCCTCCAACTGGGGGGACATGTTCCTTTAAAGCCTCTGTGACTGCTACCGACACGTTATGTGAAAAGAAAAAAAAAAAAACACATTTTCTAAACTGTTCAATGTTTTTAGATCTCATTTTAAAGTCTAATCTTAAGTTTTTTTATTTCTTAACAAAATTTTTATTTTCTTGTTAAGAAAAAAACCTATTAACCTTTTTCTTTTCAATTGAATTACTTTAGAAAATATATTAGTTAAGAAAGATATATAAAAATTTGGTAGTAGTCTTTTTCTTTAGAAAAAACAATGCCCCCTGACAGCCACACAGAGATGGACCTCCTTTATTCCAACTCTGCTATAAAAGAGGCTTTCAATTCCAACTTTCTCACATTTACATCTCAACAGGAATACTGCCACTGCAACTCTGAAGGCTGCAATTTGCAAAGAGTATTAAGATTTGGAATATATTTTGGTGGTGGGAAATTGTGATCACAGAGAAAGATGGAAAGCAGAGTGGTATTTGAGAATGATCTGAACCTGAAGGCAACAGAACTTAGATTGGGGTTGCCCGGGACAGAGGAAAAGGAAGACAAAAACCTGCATGCACATGTTGTTGTTAGAAACAACAAAAGGCAAGTGCGTGAAACTTCTCAAGACTCTGTTTCTATTTCCAAGACCTCACATCACCAACAACATGTGGAGTCTGTTTCAGCCCCTCCACCCAAGTAAGTGTGCCAAATTCGTTTTCAAGAATCATGTTTTTTTTTCACAATTCTGAATCTGCCATTTCTGCTAATCTTTATGTGATAACTATGTGTATTTTAAACATAAAGAAGTAGAAGAATATGTTGGAAGATTAGTGATGGTGCATGATTGATTAATTATAAGAGGATCATTCTAAGTTTTTTAGTACGATAAAAGGTATTAAATATGTAAAAAAAAAAAAACTTTTGTAAGAGTAGAAAAGTTTGTAAGAGGATTAGTAGGAAGATGTGACTTAAATTATTGTTTGTTAAGAACTTTTGTTGTGTTGCTTGGATCTGAGTTTTGAGGTTGAATGCGTTGATTATTGGGATGGCAGGGCAAAGATAGTGGGGTGGCCACCAATCAGATCATACAGGAAGAACAGTGTGCAGGAGGGTGAGGGGGATGGGATCTATGTGAAAGTGAGCATGGATGGAGCACCTTACCTCAGAAAGATTGATTTGAAACTCTACAGGGGCTATCCACAACTACTCAAAGCTTTAGAAACCATGTTCAAGTTGGCTATAGGTGAGACACCAATTTTCATTGCTCTTGACACCTCACTATCGTCTTCTTTTGTTGTGTTGTGCTGAGTGAAAATAACCTGAACTGGGTTTTGTTGGTTCAGGTGAGTACTCTGAAAGAGAGGGTTATAAGGGCTCTGAATATGCTCCTACATATGAAGACAAGGATGGTGACTGGATGCTAGTTGGAGATGTTCCATGGGAGTAAGTTCCCCCCACTCTCTTTCGTTCATGTGTCTAGTGTGTTGTCTCTTAGCTGTTTGTGTAAATGTTTCAGATGAAGAAAATAAGAACTATTTTTCCAGAAATGAAACTTTCTTAAATTAACTTTGAGAAAATCATATTTTTACTTATTTATAAGTAAGTTTCAGCTTACGGGAAAAATGTTTTTTTTTTTTTTTTTATTTTTGGTAAATTTTTATAAACATATTAAATGGTTAAAATTTATTTTTTTTTTTTTTTTTTTATTTATGGTAAGTTTTAATAAAAATATTTAAATAAAAGATCTTATTTTTTTTTTTTTTTTCTGCAGCATGTTTGTGACTTCTTGCAAAAGGCTAAGAATCATGAAAGGCTCGGAAGCAAGAGGGCTGGGTTGTGGTGTATGAGAAAGAAACAGCTAAATTACTATGGCCATGATGAGGAAAATCATTCTTTCAGCTTGGGTTTAGGAACTAAGCGATGATAATGCTTTGCTATCACCATGCATGCCAATCTGAATTGGAATCTAAAGTAGGGAGATGGAAGACTCTGTCTGTCTACAAGTTTTGTTCATATTTCTGGTTATTTTAGAACTACCTGTGATGAGCTGCTACATGCTGTAGCTTCCATTGAACCCTTTCAATGAGCAACCTCATACAAATTTGCCTTAAACCCAGTTGGTTGGTGAACAAGAGAGATAAAAGGGAGTAATCTGTTCATCCAAGTTTTTCTTTATTCTTTTTTTTTATCACACACACAAACACAGGGTAATACATCAAATATTCATGCAATACTTTGCTATTCAATGGACACAAAATTAACTAAACATGTGCTTGTTTAAATTTGGTGGATGATCTAAAAGTTGTTCATTTTATGTCTCTCCTTTCTCCCATGCTGTAAGCAACCTTTTGATGTTCACAAATCATTATTAAAAAATTGATACTGAATTTTATTGTTAATATGTTTCTTTTTAAAGAAAAACAAAATACAATATGAGCCGCTATATTTGTCAAAACCGAATTTATTAAGATCCAATCCTACACAGATGATGTGAATTGAAAATCAGGAGTTGTCTCAGAAAACATGTTATATGATTATCAAAATTTGATCATAATCATCCAAGAATCAATGAGAAAATCGTGATAATAATATTAATTGGTCTTATCATTAACACAAATAATCCCACGTACGCATCATGGAATCGAGTTGCAAGTCAAATCAAACAGAATTTGTTATGTAAAAGGAATTGGGTTAGTCTATACATACAGTGTAGATATAGATTAGGCATGCATGTAGAGAGGTTGGTAGGTTGTTGGCAAAATAATTAATATCAACAACAACCTAATGAACAAACCAGCTAAGCCATCCACAAGATACATAATATCTTGCTTAAACTTAGAAATTTATTTAGGGTTCTTGTTGATTTCACATTGTAGGTGAACTGTTATAAATTCTGTAGCACAAAGTTTGACTCTTTTCTTTTAAGAAATCTACCAAATGAGAAATACAACTTGCTTATTCAATAAATCTACATGAATTTCATTTAATAAAAAATAAAATAAAATTAATTACACGTTTTATTGTTCTCTTATTATTTTTGTTTATAAATGAGAGGTCTGAGTTGCAGTAAGAAACATGAAGAGACAAGATTTACTGAAGATACTCTTTGTCTGGAAATAATGAATGAAACGCTGAACCAATCATCACATCACTATAAACTTCATATTTCAAAAACCTAAAGTGTCATATGTTTCTGTATGCTAAAGCTCAAACATCATACTGTAAAGTGTCACGAGTCTGCATATTCTAAAAAAAAAAAAAAAAATCAAATATTTTATAAATTGTGCATGTTATAACCACTTTTGTGTTTTGTTTAAAAAAATAAAGCCATTTACCCTTCTCACAATTTCGTTTACTTAAATTTATGACTTCCTTTTTTAAATCCACACCCACAGTTCCAACTTACCAAATTTCACACTAATTTAACAGTTTTGAAGTGAAATTAACTCACTATAAAAGAAATTTCTTTTCCTAATTCCTATCAAATTTAAAATTAATGGCTTTAGTTGTTATAAATAATACGAATTTTGATTCTAATTCCAATCAAACGTATTTTTTTTTCTTCTTAAAAATTGAAATAATTAATTTTATAATACATAAATAACATATATTATACATATTTTATATAGATCTTAGAAAGATTTTTAATATACTCAAATTATATCATAATGGCAGAAAGCATTATTTAAAATGCTTTTGTAATGCATAAATATTTGACAAATATTACTGCAGTAAGGAGTAACGAGCTGCCCTGTTATCCCATTTTCAGCACAAAAACTTGTGAATTTAAATGAGGTGAATTGGCCTCCACTATATGTTAGGAGAGCCTTAATTTGCAGACCCACTTCACGTTCAGTCTTAGCTTTAAATTCTTTAGAGAACTTAATATAAATTAGAACGAACCAATTGCAATGGCAATTCAGCTCTTCATGAACTCTTCTTAGGAAATGAGTCTCCTTCAAAACTTATTCTGCGTTTGAGCTAATCATCCTTTGCTCATGCACTACCAAACTGCTTTGCAATTCACCGAGGAAATGTTGCCAGTGTCTTGTGCCTCTTCAATTGAACAAACAACGTAATTGAATTTAGGAGTATTAGACCGTAAGATCTTTTCCACTACTTCTATATCACTTTTGTTTTCACCATTAACTTTCATATTGTTTGCAACCGCAATTTCTCCATCCTTCATGTGGGGTACCTCGAATTCAATGCCTGCAAAAGAGCTCGCCTCACCCTTGTCAAGTCTTGATATTTCTTTTTCTCATAGTTTTGGATGTATCTTTCTTAAGAATAATCTCGAGAATGGAAAGATCCAGGGCTTGAAAAAGATAATTTTTCGCTTTCAAGTCTTTAAGCGTTGGTCTTCAATTTTACACTAGTGTGCCTCTGTAAGTGTCTCTCCAATAGGTGCAACTGAAATTCTAGTTTCTACGTAGAAAATTCTCCATCGAACTTAGAATTGAAGGTTGCAAAAACGTATTTTCAGTTGCCATCACTTCTTAGCTAGCTACAACAATGCTATATTAAGTCTAAACTTGCTTTTGATACCAGAATATTATAAGTAGAAAGTACGAGCTTGAGAGATTTCAGATAATAATTTGATTTATTCATGAGTCACAGAAAATAATATATACATATCTCAACTAGAAATAAGGAATCAGAATCCTAGTGAAACTAGGAGACTTAAAAAAGACTTATTCAAAACTAACAGACTCAAACTCCAAGTTTCTAATAACATCTAGAAAGGCCTATTTCACGAAGCAGTACTTATTGTTGCCTTTTACACACATAAATATCAACCTCCATCACATTTATTTCAGAATGAATGTAAAAATTACATTCAAAAATACCTACTGTGGAATAAAAAAGGGTGAGGTTGATTTGTATGGGATGTAGGAAGAAATGCCTATGCTTGTTGAGGGTCTTTTAAACCCTTTTTTGTGGTCAGTATATCCGTAGCAAAAAGAAGACCTACAAGGGTACACCAGCTAGAGATCACCAGAAACCAAATGGATTTCTTTAGATAAAAATATCCAAATGGTTCTCTGACCAAAACCAAACAGATGAGATGAGTCAGCACCACAGCACATCTACCTAGCCACCACCCGTGGTGAGCCAATCCCACCATCTGAGATGTCAAAGCCCAAATCTTCACTTTTACACAGTGCATAGACAATGTCCATTATGCTGGGCCTCTTTGACTGGTCTTTTTGCAAGCAAGCAATTGCAACTGTGAGAACACCCATCAAACTTTCCATTGAGCATGTCTCCCTTAAAATATCCTTATCACACCATTCCCTCAGTCTCCTAGCCTTCTCTTGTTCACTGTCTACTTCAAATGTTCTGATGGCACTAGCCCACAAGAGACTTCCCTCCTTATCGACGGCTTCCTTCCCAGAAATTAGTTCAAGTAACACAACCCCAAAAGAGAACACATCCATGCTTGTGGAGACCACACCATCAGCCAGATATTCAGGGGCAATGTAGCCCTGTGTTCCCACAATGTGCATGGTGATGGCATTCATTCCAGACTTCGCAAGCCCAAAATTTGCAATTTTGGCTCTCTTGTTGTGGTCCAAGAGAATGTTGCTGCTCTTGATGTCTTTGTGCACAACTCGTGGCCTCGTGTGCTCGTGGATGTATTGGAGGCCATTGGCAATGTCAATGGCTATTCTTAGCCTTGTTTTCCAGCTCAACTTTTCCTTTTTCTCCTCATGCAACCACGAGTATAGAGATCCATTCTCCACATATTCATAGACTAGATAGCAGTTTGCTTCTTCTGGGTCTATGCAGAATCCCTCCAACTTCACCAGATTCCCATGGTTTACCTTCAACACAAAAAATGACACAATGTTAACCAACCATTCAAGCATGAATCATGGTGGACATACAAAATTAACCACGTGCTGAAACTCTTACATAGATAGTGAGTGCCTATTACATTTATTATTTTGATACTTGTTCATTAGAAATGTAATGTAACCACCTAAAATGATCCACTACCTAAAGGCTCAAGTGGAAGAAGCTGAAATGTTGTCTTATAAATATGATTATTTTAGACAGATCCAAATGGGAATACATTTTAACAATTTTGTCATGAAATAGAAAAAGACAAAAAGCTAAGCGGCGTTTTTGTCTTTCGTTGTGCTTTTTTTAACTGCTCCTGCCATGCTACTTTATAGTTAAATCATTAACACCATACTGTATAATAATATTAATTACCCAGATCTGAAAAATATGACAAGTTGGAGACATCTTTTATTAAATAACTAGAAGCAACTATGCCATCAACTACTATTGTTTTATTCCTCTTGATTGATGCGTTTCTAAGATACAAGCATGAAAATAATGAACAATGGATAATTACCAAAATAAATCAAGTTTGACAATGTTTTAGAACTCCATTCAGATAGGTTGCTCTACAAATGAAGGTTTGTTTGCATAGCAACAACAGAATAATTAATTTTCAAGCTACGATTCCGATTATTTTTTGTCCCAAGTATTAAAACAATTGTGTATCTCCAGGTTCCAGGTATCTAGAAGTTTATTCCCTTGGTTTGGTTTTGCTAAATTCTAAAAAATTACTGGCGGGTTGACCACTCATCAGACAAGTCACTTCACTTAATATCATCTGATTGAATCATCAACAATAAGATATCGATTAATTCCCAGCCTATTTTATTCTAAGCAAAGCTCTTCACTCATATCTTATCATTGACTGTTTCAAATTTCAATCTGTACTCACATATTTGCTTCTGCTGTATCCAGAATAACACTATGAACTAGCACAAGTTATTGATCTTTTCATTAATTGTCTTAAAAGACACATCAATAAAAGATTTTGATTGATTAATTTTTTTATATTATGTCGCATGGAAATTATATTCTCGAAAAGAGCAAAAAATTTATACCCAAATGAAGAAGAAACAATTAATGAGTGATGTTATGGAAGAATGTGAAAGAAGGACTAAGGAAGAGAGAGTGGTGGCGTGAGTGGTTACCTTCTGCAAGATCTTGAGTTCCTCATAGGCATTCCACTTCATCTTCTTGATGGCAAAGAGCTCCCCATCAATCTCCCCTCTGTAAACGGATCCCTCGATCAAGGACTTCCCATCAAAACCATGGGTGGCCTCCACCAGTTCCTCAACCGTAAAAACCCTATACTTGTCCAAACAATCCGATACATTTGCCATCAGTTTCACATCCAAACCACCTTTCTGCCCCTCTTTCCCTCCCGAATACACCATCTTCCTCCCTCCATCCTCCTCCTCATCCTTCACTCCCAACCTCTTCTTCATCGTAAACTCTCTCCACACCCACACCCCACTCACCAACACCAACAACAACCCCACCAACCCCAACCCAATCCCCAACCCTCTAACAGTCCCCGTCCTATCCCTCCCACTCCCACTCTCACTCCCGTTCCCACCAGGCGGCGCAGCTGGAGCCACCGCAGGCTGCGACAGAGACGGAAGCTGCTCCACCGGGATGAAAATGGTGTCATAATCATAGAGTGTCTCGTTGTTGACGTCAATTATAGCCTGTTCCTGAACCCCAAAAGCTGAGGCAATGGAGGAGATGTTGTCCCCGGGCTGCACAACGTAAGAGATCATGTAATTGGTGTTGTTGGTGTTGTTGGTGTCGGGGCATTTGCAGAAGACAGGGAAGATGGTGACCTGGCCGATGGAGAGGTTGGTGGCGACTAAGGTGGGGTTGACGGTTTCGACGGAAGGGTAAGTGGTGAGGTTGTTGTACTTGAAGGTGGAGACGGTGTAGAAGGTGTCGTTGGGTTGGATGACATAGGAGATGTTGGCGTAGGAGAGGAACCCGAAGGTGGCATTCACGAAGTTGCAGGAGCAGCTCAAGGGGACGAAGAGGGGCTGGTCTTGGACCAGGGCGGAGGACACGGAGGAGATGTTGCTCGGCGTGGCTATCATGAGGCGGCTCACCTCGAAGAGATCGCCCACGGCGGCCAGGTCCAGGAAGTCGGGGGCCGAGGCGCGGTAGAAGGCGTAGGCGGCGCACGTGCGGGTGCCCGTGCACGTGAAGCCAGTGTTGTTCTGCTGGCGTGGCGTTTGGGCGTGGGAAGAAGGGAGGAAGAAGAAGAAGATGAAGATGAGAGGGAGGGAGTGATGCAGTTTGAGGGGTGTCATCGTGTTTGTGTTGGCGCTTGATTTTGTTTTGGGGTTCTGCCTTTATATTGGAATCACCATCACCATCAACTTCTTCTTCTTCTTCTTCTGCTGCTGCTGCTGTTTGTTCAAGGTCAATGGTTAAGTTGTGTTGTGTGGGACAGTTTATGTTGAAAATGTGGTCAAATGAATGTTCAGCTTCCTTTTGATGAAGGGTGTTCTATTTTATACAGCTGCCTTCTCCCACACGATTCTAATCGTAAAGTTTTTGTTTTCAATAATTTAATATAATTTTATTGTTGACTGAGGTAATAATTTAATAATTTATATTACCATCAAGTCATCGTATCTTGGGTTAGGGAATATGAACACTCAGTGGGCAGAAATTTCAGTCATGTAGAACTAGGTGGAGAACTGGAAGTGGAGTCTGTACACTGCAGAAAATTGACCCAGAGTAGTTATTATTTCAGGTGGTTAATAACTAATGAATTAGAGCTACCTGACATAATGTCAAACTTGGTATCATTTCTTACACTGATCTAGATCCAAAAAGTCTTTGAAGTTGAACTTAGAGATCTTGGATCCCATTGATGAAATGACATCTGGAATTCTAATGGCTTGACTTAGTCATAACTTTATTTCAATGTAACTATTTTTCAAATTATAAGCACAACTTTCGAACAGTTTTTGCAGAAAATTCAATATTGGTTAGATGTATTTAACCACGGGCCGCTATGTGGCCTCATGTACATTCCAAAGCGACCTTCACGAGTTGATAATGAGAGATAAGAATTGGAAATGGAATATCTGTGTATTTTAACAGTAAAAAGTATGATGCATAAGAGTGGTGATTAGAAAAATCAATAGTTTAACAGTAGAACAATCTTGACAATGGAATATGTTATACCAAAACTCATTGATGACTATCCACTGAACTTTTATTCCTTCCACTTCAGAGAGTTTTCTGATACTTACATGGTGTTATTTTCTATTCAAACTTAGTAATTTAAGTTATTTAGATAATATGAAAATTAACACTTTTATGACTGCTCCTGGATTTTATGTTGTTTGCTTGTGACCTGAGAGAGGGTAGTGGCTGAGATCATATTTGTGTCGATGGGATTTGTCGGAATTATTAAAGCAAGCCAAAGAATCAATGAAGGTTTAAGTCCAAGTGAACTGCGTTATCTACAGCACCTAAAAGGTTTTAGAACTTATTTTTCATTCTCTAGGTTAATCGCTATTTATAATGTCTCAAAACAATTGCTCAGATTAATCTCTTTCTGACTGGAGATTTTTAATTTGTAATGTAACAGATGTTCTATATTATAGCATAAATATCTGATAAGTTTCCATTTTCTTCAAAGATTACTAGTTAACCGATAACTATTAGACTTTGTTGGCAAACAATAGTGATGGTATGATGTTAAGTCATCCAAACTTTCCATTGTAAAGATGATGAGAAGGCAAATTTCTGGATTTCTTCAACAATGAAAATGGTCAAGCCGTCACTAGAAGATGCTATGACAGCATAGCATACCAGAAGTCATCATAAAACTTTTGACTACTTTCCCTTGGAGCATTTAATGGTCAATGCATGAGTAAAATAGAACTTAAGTTTCTATTTATTTAATGAAAAATAAAAAGGTAAAAAGAAAAAAAGGAACATACACCTCTTGATCCAACAAAAACAGAAAACCGTGAAAAGTAAAAAGTGAAAACAAAATATGAAACTGATATGACTATATTTGGAATCAATTGTCATTATAAGTGATGAAATATATACAATTATCTCTTGGTTATGTCATCCTTCTGGATAGTAGTATCCCACAGGTCACCATATTTTTCATTGAATTCCCAAATGTTCATGGTATTATAATCATTTATCAACTTGTCTCGAGCTCCTCTTTCCATATTGTATATGTGAGGTTCAAAGTGGTGGGGCTTATCAGGTTTATCCATCTCAATAATACAAAATACGATTACAAATACGCCTGCTGCAATGTACAAGTACTCCCCCTGAAAAATTGAAATCATTAATCAGAAATTTATACAAAGTTAGCAAACTAACAATGCAAATGCACTGTTTATATTCCAACATTTGATGATTGAGTCCTTGTTCACTAATGCCAATAAACAGTTAGATTAATGTTACCGGAACATTGAGGTACACCCCAAGAGCAATGGCTGGTGGGAATAGCCATGACATAAGCCCTGCATAAAAATAAATGATAATAAGAAAAAAAAAACCATTATAATGAAATTGTTGTGCATGATAATGAAAAACACACCCTGGAATCCTGTGGGGGGTTCTGCTGCTGCTATCTCTTCCATAATTGAACCCCAAAATGTTCCTGAAATGAATATTCACCATCAACTTTGTCAACAAAAACAGGATACACTTAGACAAACTTCACATCAAACTTTACAGGTAAATAATAAAGTACCAATCTACATCTTAAAATCATGGCTGAATCATACATTTAGGCTCTTAACTGTTGTTATTCGGTGAATTTTACTATCTGTTTTTTTTATTCTGTCATATTTTTAACTTTTATGTATATAACGATGCTATAATGTCAAGGAAAAAGGCTAAGAATGAACCACATAATTCTCTAACAAATCTCTACAAACGACATCATTCTTTTTACCCTTTTTTTTCATGGCCCGGCTAGATAAAAAGAATAGCAGTGATGAAAAAAAGGGAAAAGAAAGTTAAAGCAAGAAAGTGAGCAAGAGTGGAAAAGACGGACCTTTCTCTTCTCCTTCATTGTAAGTGTGGTGGCCATCATAAATTCCATACTCAAATTCATCCTGAAATTGGCATGAAAGAAGTGAAAGTGATGAGGGAAGCAAAAGGGTAGAAAAAGGGAGAAGAAAGCAGAATTGTTGAGAATATATACAGCATCAACTCCATTGGTGGCATAGACTTCTCTATAATCTTCATTGAGGTCAGGCTCTATCTCATTGAAACCAGCATTCAACAAGAACCTTGGTGGGGTGTTAGTGTTGGTGAAGATGCCATGCCACTTGGTGAGTGGTGTTTGAGAACTTGAGAATGTTTTGGGTTGAGAAGGGATGGGAGGGAGAAGTGAGAGTGAGGAACACACTGCCATCTCTGCTTTTCTTGTTTCTCTGTGTCTATCTATCTATCTCATGCTATATAACATGCTCCACACAACAACACACTTCAATTTCATAGTCAATTATCTTATCAACTTGCTGTTTGTAGAATTATTTTAGAACAAGAAAGAAATAATCATCTAATATGACTTCAAAATAATTATTATCAATATTTCGTTTATGTTATTCTTTTGATAGAAACACCTTAAATACACTGTACATGGTAATTTATTTATTTTAATTAGTAATAAATAGTGCATTAGTATTACTTTTCCATTTTCTTTCCCTTGGATGCATATTTTTCGGAAAAAAAAAAATATTGTTGTAGATTCTTTCACATTTTATTTACCAAATTAAACATTTTCCCTGTTAATGAAAATAAAAACTGTTTTCGAAGCATATAAATTTTGAAGGTTGATTCAATATTTTTGAATCTTATCCGACTAGAAAATCGACTCTCTGTGAGCCGATTTTTTTTTTTATATTATATATATAAAGTATTTAATAATTTACATAATAATTTTTAAATTAATATTGTGAAAATTAAACTTGTTTTTTAATTAGTATTTTTGTGATGTCATTAGAAGAATTAGTATAATTATTTAATAATGATTTTCCCTTTTGAAAAAAAAAACAGAAAAAATAAGAAATTATGACATCATTTTTCATTTTATACATTTACTTTACAACTATATATATATATATATATATATATATATATATATATATATATATTTTTTTTTATATATATTATTTATATAAAATATATTTTATTTTATTATATTGTGTGGATTGATCCTTCAAAATATAATTTTTTGAA
>Ga0099824_1006607_pt1 | contig 15826 bp, 7 predicted proteins | sample SiratrowhiteBW_FD_76837 | JGI IMG/M metagenome (GOLD analysis project Ga0099824, IMG submission 76837) | Root nodule microbial communities of legume samples collected from California, USA - Siratro white BW | ecosystem: Host-associated > Plants > Roots > Nodule | place: USA: California...
ATAAAAATTAAATTTAAAAAAAAAAAAATATAAATAAAATTTATAAAAATAAAAAATATAAAAAATATATATTATATAATAATTATATATATATATATATATATATATATATATATATATATATATATATATATATATATATATATAACGTATAATCGATTACGTTTTAACGTAATCGATTATACATATATAACGTTATATATATAATCGATTACGTTTTAACATATTATATATAATTATATTATACGTTATATATAATATAATTATAAATATTATATAACATTAATGTAAATATATTTATAATTTAATAAAAATAAATATAAATATTTAAATCAATTATAGAATAATAATTGTTTTATTATTATAAAATAATAATAATAATTTTTAAATTAAATATTATAATTATTTTAAAAAAATTAATTTTATATTTTAGAAAAATAATCTTTTTAATTAATAAATTAATATACTTTTATAATAAATTAAATTTATTTTAAATATAATTATTAATTTAACATTTTTATATATTTTAAAAAGATTATTAATTATATTAAATTTATAATTTTATATATTAAAATATTATTATATCTATCACATAATTCACAAACTTTTATAAACTTTCCACTTAAATCTTATCATCTTTTTCTTAATCCAAATAATCAAACTTTTCTCTCAAATCCACTCTCCAATCTAAACAAACCCTAATAGATATTTAGTTTGACAACTAGTTTTGACAGGGATATTTTGTTGCTAATGAATATAAGAGTTTTGTACAAGAGATACGAGGATCTCTTTAGGTAAAACACTCACTATATTCTGTTTTATCATGGTTTTATAAGTTCTATTTATGATTAAATTTTTTATTTTTTGAGATTGTTATAGTTAAGGTTTGCATTCTTAAATTTTGTCTCATTTTTTTTTTTCAATGTAATGATCATTTCGTCCTGATTATTTGCATTGATATTTGTTAGATTGATTGTCATCATGTATTTATTTGAGCTTGATTATAGTAAAATTTTTTAATATTTATAAACAACAAATATACTCTAAGATATTTGTTCATGTCTGTATGTATGTTATTGTTTTTAATCCGTATTGAATATAAGATTTGTTCAGCCAACTACTTATTACTATATAACTTTTTAATTTTGAGATAAGACTTATTCATAGTAAATCAAAATCTTATTTATTATTACACAACTCATTTATTAAAGATAAATCAAAATCTTACTTATTAATAAGATATTTTTATATTAGTTCATTTAACACAGCACAGTATTCTATTTCCATTCAACAGATTTAGTTGCACTAAAGCACTAAACATACTCATGTTATAAAGTAAGAAGAAGTATTTTTTGGACTCATGGTTATTCCTAACTAGTCTCTTTGAGTATTTTTTGGAAATTTAGTCACTCCTAAATAACCACTTGAGTATTATTTGGTTTGTAGTCTAACCCCTTGAGTATTGTTTAAGCTCGTATTCACTTATGGCTAACCACTTGAGTATTGTTTGGATCGCAACCACTCCTGGTTAAAACGAGTATTGTTTAGACTACAATTATTCTTTGTTAGAATGAGTATTGTTTGGACCATAGTCACTCTTGGCCCAAACGAGTGTTGTTTGAATCACAATCACTTATAACTTATAACTAAAACGAGTATGTTTTGGAACACAATCACTTTTTGTTTAAACAAGTATTTTATGGAAAATCACTTAGTTGCTAAAATGAGTATTCTTTGAATAATAATCATATCATTTTTTACTAATAACCAATTATTATTTGTAAAACAATCACTCTTGACCAAGATAAATAAATGATCTAACCAGTGATCAACCGATCACAAATTTATTCATTAGATATGAATAGTGTCTTTTGATGTATACAAAATTTGTGCTCTCTCTCTTATAGGTTTGTTAGGTGGATAGGAACAACATTTTATATGAAGCCTCTTACGGGGCAAAAAATTGAGTAGCATTTTAGCATTATGCAACAATATCTTTATTTTTTTCAATGTTGTTCTTGGGTCTCATGAGTTTTGATTGTGAATGGCGCATTAAATGCACTCTATCACAACTTGATGACGTGACAACGAAAAATATTTACTAAATAATAAAAAAGTCACCATCATATTTTATTAATAAAATTATAGAAAAACATTTAAAAAAATGGTCATGATCTTTGAAACCAGATTTAGATCCAAGAGTCTATTATGTGTAGAAAAATATTAACATCCTACAAAGTCCGTCCTAAGACGTTACCTTTAATTAAATGTGCAAAAATAAAAAGTAATTTTTAAAATATTTATTTTTCCAAAAAACTAATCAAAGATACGTGTGAAAAACTATTTTTATAAAGTTATTTATTTCTCAAAACCAAGAAAAAAGGTTTACGAAATTATTTATTTGAATCTAATAAGAATTTATCTTATTCGTACGTATTTTTATTTACAATGAAAAATAAAGAATTGTGTAATTTTTTGTAAAAAATAGCTTTTGATATATCGATACTTTTGGTTTTGAATTCGTCATATTTTTTATGATTTTGCATTTATTTATAGTTCACACCGATTAAAGTATAAGATAATACAAACTACTATACTTGATACTTTTAAATACAACAAGTGAAATTATTGTAAACTATTTATCAATATTGTAGACCGTTACATGAATTTTATTTTAAAAAAATATTTATTCAAAATAAATTGTTATATAAAAGCCATGTTATATAGAAGCCATGGAAGACGAAGTATTTCTAAAGTAGTCATTATAGAAAGACGAGGCATATCATTTATACATGTTATAGAAAGAAAGCATGATTTTTCACCTCATTTCAAATTTAAAAATCATAACCATGCTCAAAATCATGTTAATGCAGTTTATCAGAATGTAGATTCTAACACTGATAAGCAGAATCATGAAGGTTCAAAGTCAGAAGTACAGTCTCAACAAATTGGTTTTACTCCTGAGCAATATCTTGTCAACTCTCTTACAACAGTCCAAATCTAACAACAATGTTTCTAATCAAGTATCTGTCACTCCTTCCTCCACAACACACTGATAATAATTTTTTTTCTTCCTTTAGTTCTTGGATTATTGATAGTAGTGCTCCTAATCATATTTATTCATCATTGATGTTTTAGACTCAATAATGATCATATTTGTTGCATAAAAAAAATTATTAGAAAAATAAATTATAAATATATTATTTCCTAATAAAAAATACACAATTTTTTAAATCGATGTAAATTATTTTCAAATGTGACATTTTATTACGTTAATTATCTCTTACTCCTCCGCTCACTACCCCTCCCTCTCCTCTACTTTCTCCCTAAATTATTTTATAATCGAAATTATTAAGTTCAATCAATTTTTTTGTACGTTATGTTTTATAAATTATATAATGACATTAAAATTCCTCATTAATTTAAAAAAAAAAACTAGAAGAAAAGGATAAAAAAACGAATATTTTTCTAAAAGAACTTAAAAAATTGATTTTTATTACATAATAATTTGACTCAATTTAGGCCGAACTGTGTATCTGGCCCACACAAACATATATATATATATCAACCTAAAATTGCAATTGGGAGGAGTGTGAATATTTTTTTACAAACAAAAAAATTAAGATGAATTGAACTTTTTGGACTTGAATTTGCTCAATGCTTATATTAGAGATCTACGGATAAAGATAAATAGTGAAATGAATGATATATTTTGGAGATAAAAAAAAGACACTTATGCAAACAAGGAAAGAAAGTGCATATTTTGTGGCAATATTTTTAAATTATATAATTCAAAATTTATTTTTACATAAATTAAAAAATAAAGTGGAAATTTTCATATTTATAAAATGTATATATAGGGTAAAAAAAAAAGTCCCAAATTTACCAATACTGTGAATGGGCAGAAAATATTCAGTTTGATTCAATTTTATGCGAGTCAATAGTTTGATTAGTCATATTAATGTGATTTAAAAGGAAATGAAAAAATAATTGTACATTTAAAAAATAAAAAAAATGTTCAATTTTAAAATTCAAAGTCACATAAATAGATTTATTTTCAATTTATAGATGTAGCAAGTTGAATATGTATCCGCTTTCGAAAAACATAATATTATTTTTGTAATTTAAAAAATTATAACTATTATTTTTAGAGAGATCTGATAAAAATTTAGTCACTTCGATTTAAGTTACTATTTTGTTTAAACTGATTTATGACAAATTCTTCCTCCATCTCGGTATCTTATTCCTGCATCTCCATACAAAATTTTAATTTCACAACTACCTTTATGGAAATTATCCAAATATCCTTGTTTTATTAAGCAATTTCTCATCTTCCTTAGTTATTCTCCGAGCACCTATTCGTGAACCTGCGATTTTTTCTCAAATATATCTTCTATAGTATTATTTTTGAAGGTTTTGATGGTGATTGAACGGTAGAGGAGACATTCCAACCGTTGTGCAGTGTTTATTGACGATAAGGAGTGACGGAGAGGTAAAATTTTTTATTTTGGTGGATTTTTTAGGTTTCTGGTAGGGCACCCGGATGAGGTCATCCGGTTCTCATTTTTTGAAATTTGAGAACCGGGCAGCTGACGTCCAGTTCATAAATTGTTAACCGGATGGACTGAAGGGAGGGTGTCATCCGATTTGTAAGTTGTGAACGGGATGTCACCCTGTTCGGTTGTCATAAGGTAAAAAAATTACAAACCGGATGGATAGTGGGTGGACCTCATCCGGTTTGCAAATGAACCGGATAAGGGTGTGAACCGAGTAAAAAAGAAATGAAGAGTCTCTTCTTTTGCTGTGTTTACTTCTCATTCCAATTTCCAACCCCGTCTCCCCTGTCTCCCCTATCTCTTTTCTGCATTTCACCAATTCATTCCTTGGTTCATTTGGTTAATTGGATTTCATAAAACTAAATTAATTTAATTAAGGCAAATGAAGAGCCAAAAGAAGTCTTCTCTGCTACATTTCAGGAAGAGTATCTTATTATGTTGTCTTGCATGTTCAGTCATCCTGATTGAGTTTCATTTTAAATTCAATTAAAATTTGAAACGAAACTCAATCATGAAGAGTGTAAACGTCCAAAACATAAGAGACTCCTCCTAAAATGCAGTAGAGGAGACTCTTTAACCCAATGAACAATTGGTGAAATGCAGCAAGAGAGAGGAGAGACTCTTTATTTAAAATGAGGTTGGAAATTGGAATGAGAAGTAAACACAAGAAAAGAAGAGACTCTTTATTTACATTAATTTTAATTGGGTGGTGATAGGTAATATCTAACCAACTCCTCTGATCCTCAACTGCTGGATGACACCCTTATCCGGTTCACATATTTGCAAATCGAATGAGGTCTGCCCACCACCCATCCGGTTTGCAATTTTTTTACCTTATGACAACCGGACGGGGTGGCGTCCGATTCACAACCAGATGACACATCCCAGTCCATCAGGTTAACAATTTATGAATCGGACGTCAGACTGTCTGTCCGGTTCTCAAATTTTAAAAAATAAGAACCGGATGGCCTCATCCGGGTGCCCTACCATAAACTTCAAAAATCCACCAAAATCAAAATTTTACCTCCCCGTCGCTTCTTATCGCCGATAAACACTGCACAACGGTTGAAATGTCTTCCCTACCGTTTAATCATCCTCAAAACCTTCAAAAATAACACTATGGAAGATATATTTAAGAGAAAATTGCAAGTTCACGATAGGGGTGTTTAGAGAAAAACTAAGAAAAAGGAGGGGTTGCTTAATAAAAAAAAGTATTTAGATATAATTTCTGTAAGGGCAATTGTGAAATTAAAATTCTATATGGGTGCAGGAAGAGGGTACGAGGGTGGAGAAAGGGGCCATTTGCACTGGTTTATGAAACCAAACCCATTTTCGTCCGCTAAATTTTATAATTTATTTGGAAGAATAAAATAAAATGGAAGGTGTTAGTAAATAGAGCGAGTGCAAATAGTAAAACCCTGATTTTTTTTTTTAATTTCTTTTAAGAAAAGAAGGTTTCATTGGGCTCGCATGTTTTCCCGTTCTCAATTTTGCAAATCCCTTCCTCCGCCGCAGTATCTCACTCTCAAAGCCATCCACCGCCAAGCTGCTCTCCGCCTTTTTTTCCGTTAACCTTTCTTCATCAATCATTTAACTTCTGTTGCTATCAAATTTTAATCACTCATATTCTCACAAAAGCCAAAGCTTCACGATTTGAGACTATTGAAAGTTGTCATGGAAAACAGTGCGAAGCATTTACATAACGACGGTAGCAAGCAAGAGTAAGTTTTTTAATTATTCTTCTTCCTTGAACATGCATCAATTTCAGTTTGCTTCAAAATTTCCAATGCACAAATAATACATTGGAGCGTTTTTTGTTAGATCACTTCGTTCAAAATGTTTTCGTTTTTTTTTTTTTTTTTTTTTTTTTTTTTTTTTTTTTTTTTTTTAATTTTTTTTTTTTTTTTTTTTTTTTTTTTTTTTTTTTTTTTTTTTTGCAGAGAAGGACCTCAGCTTGCGGCGTTGTTGAAAGAAATGAAGGAAGGAATCGATACCGTAAGGCGTAAAGTTCAATCTTTAACTGCCAAAGTGAGTGGCCCTTTTTTCAATTCAAGTAATTTTTTTGAAGCACTTTTCGGATGTTGAATATAATTTCAAATTCATAGTGTTAAGTTTTTCTGTTGTCTGGACATGAAATTTGGCTATGTTGGCCTTTTTAGAATCCTAGTAAGTGTTCTGTTATAGGTAAATATGATAGATGATATTTAGTTATCCTTATAATAATGAATAATTTGATTATTATTGCGTCTCTCGATGTTTCTTATACCAGGTGAAAGAAGGTCAATATCCTACAGCAGATGGATTTAGCTACCTTGAAGCTAAGAATTTGCTGCTTTTGAATTATTGTCAATCCCTTGTTTATTATTTATTGCGGAAGGCTAAAGGGTTGTCAATAGAAGATCACCCTGTTGTTCGAAGTGTTGTAGAGATAAGATTGTTTTTGGAAAAGGTCTAGTTTTATCCTTCTGCGTGTTCACCTTAGGCTTCATGTGTATATTTACATTGTATTATGTGAGTTAGACATTTGACTTCCTGGTTTCCACCGCAGATTCGGCCAATTGACAAAAAACAACAATACCAAATCCAGAAGCTAGTGCAGGCTAGTGAAAATGCAACCAAAAGTGATATTCAAAGTAAGGAGCCAGTTGCGTCCAATAAGAGTGAGGATGCGTCTAAGTATCGTCCCAATCCTGACATGCTTGTTAGCAAAGTAGACTTAACCTCGCAGGTCAGTGAGTGTATATGTGATGATATAAATATTGTAAAATTTGGTGTACTGCAGGGTGGTAACATCTTGCAAAAGATATTTTCCTTGTCTCTTAACTTTTTTTGTATGATGTAGGATGCACATGATACATATCAACCTGTAAAGTTTGCCCCTACTTCTATGGATCTAGAAAAACCTTCTAAGCATGAAAGAAATGCCTTGCGGAGAGAAAAAGAAATTCTGAAACAAGCTAAGCAGAGTGATTATATCAGGACGTTGATGAATGATATGGAGGAAAGACCTGAAGAGGTAACGTTGTTTTTAGTGCTGCATCATTATGACTTATAACATGCTTGGATTTCAGTAAACCTCTTTTAAAAGTATTTTCAGACCCAAATGTACAAGGAGAGTATCCTTCTCCAAAATACTCTTAACACCTAAAAGATCTTTTTGAACTGTTATCCAAACTTGCATTTAATGATTTTACGTAATGTTTTGTTTTGGCTGCTCACTACTCAGGTGAGGGATTTTGAAGGAACTAGCAGAGAAGTTGATAGATTTGTCTCCAAGATGGAGAAACGTGCTGAGCAAGAGGAGGAGCTGTTCACTCGTGTTCCTCTTTCGAAACAGGAGAGGAAGCGAGAAAAATACTTGAAGAAATCAAGAAATGGGTATGGGAAGTGTTTGGAATGTTTTCCTTTTATTTTGTCCATTCTTACAAGTTAAAAAGAATTAAACGTGTGATAACATTTTTGCTTAAATACTTTTTTTTTTCCTCTCTTGAATTTTGTGTTTTTTCTATTTCAGGTTGCAAGGTCTAACAGAAAGTTTCTATGATGAAATCAAAACATTACCCTTTGAAGATGAAACCGGAGAGCAAATAATGGGATCTGGTAATGGTAGCAGCAGAAACAGCAGAGTACATAAACGAAAGGCATGTCATTTTATACTTTGAAATTATTATGTGGAAATGGTAGACTACTTTTTGAACTTCATATACAAAATTTTCTTTAAGTCGAATTATGTGGATGTGGTTTAGTACTGTTGCGTCTGCATTGCTTATGACTAACCTAATTATTTGATGATTGCTCTTTTGTCCACTGTGTATTAATTTTTTGCCTTTTTGGAGTAAAGCAGCCTGTAGAGTTGGTTATTTGTCGAATAGTTATGTAATTTTCGAAACCAATTACTGGTCATGGGGAGTTTATACTATATGTACAGTTTACTGATTGTTCTGAGCTGTGTTAACAGTAATACAAATGATACTATGATAACCGCACAAGAAATAAAGTTATAATGCCCCTTGAAGTAATTTGCTCACCAACACAAATTTTTATATATTTGAAAATTTGAGTTCTATCCTTTAACAGATACACACTTTCCCTTCCCTTTAGTGTTTGCATTATGCCTCGAGTCGTGTGTCATTTTTCCTTTTTTAGTGTATGCGTTATGCAACTGACGTGGTTGAATTAGGGAACTAACAATTTTGGCTTCTTTGCAGAGGAAACACTGAAGGAGGCAATTTAGGGTTTTGACCTAAAGGGTTGTGGGAGACTAACCACCGCATGGAGTTGGAGGAAGTAATATCAGGTTCAATGCAAAGGAAATGTAAAAGCTAGTGTTGGTATTGGTGGATTCCTTCGTGTTTGTAGATTTATTTTAGTATTTTATTGTCGTCCTAATCACGGCCCTGGTACCCTATGGGGACCGTGGATTGGGAATTTTGGAAGAGATGAAAGTGTTTTTTTGGGTTATTATATCCTATGTACACCCAATTATGTGATGCACGTGTTTTTTTCTTTGTTCACCTTTATATTCGGGTGGAATGCATAGATATTAAACTAAATATTTTCCGAGTCAAGCCGATACTTTTTATTGTCATTTCACACCTCTAGGCCATTGGTTGGTTCTTTTGTACATGACCCAATATTTTCTCGTACTGTGCTATATGAAAATCAAATCTTCAAGAGTTGGTTTGATATTCATGACAGGATAACACGATATAATAAGAGTTTGATAAACATATATGATATTTTATGTATATCATAATAAAAACTCAATATGTTGCAAGAGAGGTAATGCTAATAATACTCGTGAGACCAATATAATGATAATAAAGATAATGAGACGGTGATAATAATAACAATAACTAGAAGAAGTTTTTAGAAGTTTTGAATGTGTAATGAAAGAAATCTTTAAAGGATTAAATTGTATTATAGGTTTTTGACCTTTGTGAATATTCGAAGATGAGTTGTTATTGAGTTTATTATAATAAAAGTAGTTTTCATGTTATTGAGTTGTTTGGATTCGGTGGTTTTATCCATAATTTTTGGAAGTGGATAATAATCATACATATAAATATTTGGGACTGTCAATGTCTAATGTATCTTATTTGTGTCAAATGTCATAAGTAGGTCTATATTTTCTGTGCGTATTTCTTTTTCGACGAATCCTAATAAAGAATCCAAGTAAGACTTGATAATAGAAGTGAGAATATCGAGCTTTTAAATGTTGATCAATATAATACATCAATAGAGTCTCTCTGAATAATAAGAACTTTTCTAACCTGCCAATTAGTTATGGTAGTAGTGGCAACAATTGAGTTATCTTATTCGGGGTCATTGATACAAAAGTCTCCATCCGTAAATGTGATAGATGAGAGGGAGCGAGGCGATAGTAAGCTCACTGAGTTTATACTCCAGGGGTGCCTTTACTTCCTAAAGCTTGAACTGCCTCCCTCAACAAATCCCCTAGTAATGTTGTTGATGGTTCTCTTGATTTCGTATCTTTGCCATTTGTCCATGGTGATTTCCTCTGCCCCAACCTTGATAACCACCGTGAAACAATTGGTCTTGACCTTCTCCGCATCATCCTCCTTGCCCTTGACCTCACCTGACCTGACCGTTTTCAATTAGATCATGGACTTTGTGCCATTCTTCCATGGTGTGATCCTGATTTCGATGATAACATCCTTTGGCAATAGAAGAAGGTGTAGGTTGAGGTAGGCGGATTTGTTTAAGATTAAATGTTTCTTGGATGATGACATCTCAGCTAGTGTTTAGAGAGTATAATTTTCATATTTACTGACACACCTTTTCTTGAAATTTTGTGTATTAGGAGCAGTGGTCAAGGAGAGAGCTTTCATCCTTTTTCTAGCATATGAGTTCTCTTTGATATTGTATACCTAGCTCTTTGGGTACAGAGTGCGTCCATATTGGCGTGTGGATTGACATATAAAGAGTCTAAGAAAATGCCTAAACAAAGTCCCACCAAAAGAGCATGCATGACCACCACCGGGTGCAAATGGGAAATATTAATAGATGCTTTGACAAACCGAGTCATATATTGTCATAATAGCTCGACATCTCCCGGTATGATTTGTTGTAAAAGGCTAAAGTTGTGACCATTGGTTTGCAATTAACAAAGTGAGTTGAGAGTAGTAGGAAACAATCAATAATGTACTCCTAGATCCTCGAAAAAAAGGTTAGTTTGAGTAAGATAGGCTATGTGCCTCCAAGTCAGAAGAGTCATTTTACTTTTCAACATTGGGCCACTTCCATCTATCAAGGAGGTGAGCTTTCATGAGTTCTGGCATGAAGGGATGAAAACTAGCCAGGTTGGCTCGCATATCTACATTTAGCGAAGGGATCAACACAACTTTAAAGGACAATTGTTGATCACATACTTGTAAATTCCTATGTGTGACATAACCTTGGATCTGACCCAAAGGTTGTGCTAAGTTGATGATCTACCAACAGTTTGGGACTGACATCTAGTATGAATTCGCTTTGTGCGTGAGTCAACGGGTACCCTTTGAGATAAAGTATTATGTGTTGGTTGAATCGCATCTTCAATAGGTTTGTTGGCCATGATGGAACCATACTCAACAACTTGCTTAGTGTGCTGAGTTTGTGCTGGCAAATTTTGCTTGGATTAATGTGTGGTCCGATCTTGGTGTAATATGACAAGCTACTCTTAGAGTACTTGTAACTTGTCACAGTGTTGATTTTGCAAAAAATTCAGATCTTTTTCAAACTTGTTTTGCCTGTGATGACATTCTGGACATTTTTTTAGTTTTTCAAGAGGACAAACTCCGTATGGACTTTTAAGGCATTAGGGGTTGACGAATCTATCTCACGATATGATAATGCTAATATTACAATCTGGTTTTTGGTAAGTATCATAAAAGTTGTGGTCTAGGACAAATTTTAACCAAACCCCAAGGTTGACACCAAATATTCTTACTAAGACTGAGTGAGAACTATTTGAGGTGGATTTGGAGAAGCTTCAAGGAAGCTGAGCTAGCGGTCGAGCACAATCCTCCAAAGAGTAGTTGTCGAACTTGTTGAGACCATATAGAGTGGAGGTTCACTTGCAAAAGATTGTCCAACACTCAAATTAGTAAGAGTTAGAGAAGTTTTTAGAAGTATTTACTGAGTAATGAAAGATAGATTGAGTGAGTACTCCCAACAAAGTCAAGCTATTTATAGGCTTTTGGGTTTAGGTCAATATCCAAAGATGAGTTCTTACTAAGTATGGACCATTTAGTTATAACAAAAATCATTTTTAATGTTATTTCGAGTTGTTCAGATTCATAGGTGATTTTATCCACGATTCTTGGGAGAGTAATCATACATTTGAATATCTTGGAGTTAAGTGGTACAATAGTAATAATAATAATTATAATGATAATCAAAAGATAACTAGGGACGATAAAATCAACCCATCTTTGCGAGTATTGTTTGTACGTGAGTATTATTTAAACTTATTCTGATTTTCATGAAAAATCTTCACATTGACTAAATACGTGCACGAATATAGACAATAATCAATTTTTTAAATTGAGTATGGGTGAGGATGAGTATATACATATTCATCCGGTACTCATCCTCATACCCATCCCAATACTCATTCCATCATCATATTCATCCTTGTTTTAAATAACTAAAACACTTTTAATTTATTATATAACCTAAAAACTTTTATTAACTTTTCTTTAGTAGTTAGTTTCATAACTTATTTATAAGTCATACATTTAATTATTTTCATTCTTTTCTATAATTATTTGACTTTTATTTAATTATTATTTAATACTTTCATTATATTTATATAATTATAATTTTTCATCTTAAAATTGAATACTATAATATTATGTTTCTTTTTATAATTTTTATTTTTTATAAAAGATATTTAATTAATATTTGTAACAGTAAAAAGATGAGTATAGATATAACCATTTTCCAATAGGTACGTATGGACGAATTTTTATTTCCGAATGGAATAATCAAACCCACGTATACTACATTGGTATCAATATCGATAAAAATGTCATAGTAATGATGAAGAGAATGTGGAAATAATGTTAATTCTAATGATATATGAGATGACAAATTACTCCCATACAAGATAAAAATTTCATATACTGTCAATACATAAATAATAAACATTTGATTAAAGTAATATACGATAATTATTATCCTATCATATTCTATTTGGACCTTAAAAGGTTGAATTGTATAATAGACTTTTGCTTTCCTATCCGACTGCTTCTTCGTGCACTTCGAAATCTTTCTTCAAGCACTCCCAAAACTTTTTAAATTATTCAAATTATTCTTAAAATAATAATATAAAAACAAAAATGTTCCTACATCTCCAATTTTAGAAATTATTATTTCGAAATAGAATGTTTTTTACTAAAAAAACCTGTTTTTAAATTATATATTAATTTTTGGAGCAGATTCTTCTAGAACACGTTTTTGGAATACTAACTTATAGAATGTCTCAACTAATAAATTTCGGAATAAATTATTTTATAATATATTCTCACTTCTCAAATCTATTTTAAAATAATTCGTTTCAGAATATTTTTATTAACTTATGGAATGCTTAATTCTAAAACTCAGTCAACATTTTCTGAATAAGTTTGTTACCCAATACATTCTCACCCTTTCGGAATTGAAAGGGTAGAAAAGACAGTATTGGAATTTAAAAATTTTTTGGAGGTGTAGGAACAAATAGTCTTCCTATCCCCTTATTTTTAACCTGCATTCCCGATGAAATGATCAAATTGTCTTAATACTTCTCTAACATCAGCAGCACCATCCTTGCCGCCGCCACTACCGTTGATGCTGCACCACCACCGCAGAAAAAGAAAAAGAGAAGGAGAACGTTGAAGAAGAGAAAAAAAAAAAAAAGCTTGTTTGGAAAAGCTCTTCCTCAAATACATGAAATGTTTCCAGAAAGCTCTTTCTATAACTCGTGGAATGTGTTATGAAAAGTTTGTTCTAGAAAACACATTATATACATTCTAGAAAGAGTGTTTCCGAAATCCTATTCAGAAAGCTTGTTTACAGAATGTGTTTCATGCATTTTGAAAATTTTATTTTGAAAATCTTGTTCCAGAAATCTTATTTTGTTCTGGAAAGCATGTTTTGAAAAAATTTCCAAAATAGGGAATCCAAAAGTCACTGTCATTTTGAAAATTATGGTGGGTGCAGGTTGAAAATTGTGAGGGTGCATGAAGCAAAAGCTTGTATATGATTGCTAACAAAACTTTAGCAATTGCTTCTGCACCCAATCAGTTTTTTAAAATATCAATCGTGTCCTTGTCATTTTTATTTAAAACCAGCAATTGCAATGACTTTAGTGGTGCACTGAAAAGTAAACACATTGATGGTGGAGCATTCCCTTTCATTGACGACGTCCATTTCTCCGACGAGGCTTGTGTAGGTGGTAGTGGTGTTGAGAGGTAAGAGAAGGTGGTGTAGATAATGTTTGGTGGTTATTTTTCACAAGGTTTTCTGGAATAGATAATTTTCTGGAAATTAGTTCCAAAAATAGCTTCTGAAATTGGAAACACGGAACATGTTTTTAAGGGTGAAGATTGAGTTCTGGAAATGGTAATGCAGAATAGAAAACTAGAGTTAGGATTTGAAATTCCATAACATATTTTCAGAAAACAAATTCGATAACGTAGCTTTTGGAAAACACTTTCCGAAATTATGATCTAGAATGTGTTTTCTGAAAATATCAAATGTAACTGACTTGACTTAGTCTATAATTTTTGTTATTTTATTATTATTTCTACTTATAAATATATAATCTATATTTTTTGTTATTTTATTACTATTTCTATTTATAAATATATAATCTTTTGTTTGTATTTTATATAAGAGAAATTAATTTTATATTTATTTTCTTTATTTTAAGAAGGTATTAAAATCCATCCAATTAAGATTGTTGAACTATCTTTTATACCTACACATAAATTAAGAAAATAAATTAAGATATCTCAGCATGAGAAGAGGAGATTAAAAATTACTAATCAACTAAAAATAATATCTTTTAATAATTTATAAATGAATATAAAATTCATTTTACAAATCAATTTTATAAAATTAAATTAGACTTAAAATCTACTTTAAAATGATATCAAAACTCCATTAAGATAGACTTCACTGTCAGCACACTGTCAGCACTCTCTGCAGCCCACCACCACCATCAGCACTCTCTGCAGCCCACCACCACCAGTTCTGTTCACAGCCAACAATGGCGTCACAAAAACCCTAGCCTTTACCTATTAAACCAGATGAGCAATTTCATCTTTTCTTTTCATCAATGGGGTGCAAGAAGCAATTGATGGGGTAGAAGAAACAATTACCCAAAACTTTTGCTTAAAATGCATATATGATTATTAATAGGGTGGCTTTCCATTGAAATGCCTGTTCGGACAAGTTTATCGTCAGAATTTTAATCGAAAAAAAAAACAATTTCTCTATAATTAAAATTATCTTATATAAAAGTTAAAAATAAAAAATTAGAAAATTGTATGAAAAAGTCAAAAAATTTGTAACGTAACTTATGCATAAGCTAATTTTAATGTATAAAAAAACTAATTTCAAATTTTTTTAATATCTCTCTCCTAGAAAGAACTTATAGAGAAATTTATCTAAATATACATCAACTCTAAATAGTGTTAAAAAGTGAACTCAAAAGACGACTTAAAAATGTTCGCACCTTGCATTTCTGCCAATTGCATTTTTCTGTTATGTATTAATGTACATGAAAATATAGTAGAACAAGTGATCAGAGATATGTGCAGGATCTTAAGTTACAATGATCCAGTGGAAGAATGAGGAAGCAGCCATCATAAAGCAACTAAGTGACACTTAAACATGGAAACTGAACACATTTTCCGCTCAAAAGAATAATCGCAATGATAGTACGAATTATTCGAAATTGTCGGAGAAAATATATTTCACCGTGACCAGTAGTGCCTCGAGGCTGACATTGTTTTGGGCAGGGTGCCTAGCTGATAGTTCCTCCTCAGAACTGGAACGGTTTCAGTCCACTTCAGAGCTGTTCCTCACAGGTCGGGATGTGTTGTACAGTAAAAGCCCACACAGAAGAATTGCACAGCCAAGCAAAAAAAATGGGCTCAAGCTTGTTCCCTCGGGAAGATATGGTAATGGAAGAGAAAGAATATAAACAGATATGGGCACTGCAAAAATCATAAGCACACGTGAGCTAGAAAGCTATGAAGAAAACCTGATGTACAGAAGAC
>Ga0099824_1006608_pt1 | contig 15825 bp, 6 predicted proteins | sample SiratrowhiteBW_FD_76837 | JGI IMG/M metagenome (GOLD analysis project Ga0099824, IMG submission 76837) | Root nodule microbial communities of legume samples collected from California, USA - Siratro white BW | ecosystem: Host-associated > Plants > Roots > Nodule | place: USA: California...
CGTCTACACGTTTTGAATTATTCCACTAATGATAAAGAGTTTTGCAATTACAACTCAAATTGAATACAATGAAAATTTTGCTGAAAATTAAAATTCCTAAACTATGCACTCCTTGTGTTTGTGCTTTTGCCTCACTAGTATATCTCTCCTTTAGTGTACTTTGTTCAAGAAAGCTTTTCTGCAGCATGACCACATTCCTCATTGTGAATCATTCTCCCATAGTGCTTGGAAGTTCAGCTCTTGATGCATTGGCTCCAACTCAACTCAAGTGCTTCACCAAAATACTAATTCACCATGAGGTCACAAATACAAAGCAATAAAAGTTAATTTGAATAGCACAACTCAAAGGATTATTAAATGACAAACTCAAAGGAATGTAATTAGAAATGACAAGCAAGAAATTAAGGCTTAAAATGGAAGTATAACACTCAAAAGATTATCTATGAATGGCTCTAGAGTAGATTAAGAAACAACAGAAAAAGACTAGAATCATTCTTGGCAGCAATGTGTGCGTGATTTATGTTAATCGCTATAGTTCTCCTTTTGTCTTGAAATTTTAACCACAAACTCACAACACAGTAAGGAATGTCCACTCCAAATTTTAGAAATTACGGACTAATATTGCGCTCGGACTAAATCCAACACAGTGAGCAATTTCAGTACAGTGGCAGTTTTCCAGTTCATACGCTAATTCTCTGGCAGTGTCACTTGTGCAATTTATGGTAAGCAATTTGCAATGTATTTTTGCATGAAATTTTTATCTCAACTGCTCCACACTTAAAAGAAACTCCTTGCAAAAATTTGGCTAAAAAAAGCACTGGAATCCTCCTAAAAATATTCAGGACCAAGAGCCTTTTGTTTGACCTTTTTTTTTTCTTTGTTTTTTTTCTCTGGCACTTAGGCTTCTGGCAGTCTTGATTCAAAGCATTGTTCTGACTAATCTAGAGAAAATTTTTGCACAAAAGTTTTACCACATATTCTCAACATATTGAACTTATTTCACACAAAAATTTAGCACAAAACAGTCACTGGATAAGGTGCAGTAATTTTTTTATAGAGAGCAAATCATCACCACAATAATGCAATTTTTCCACTTCCAAAAGTTCTCTGGCAGCAGTATTTGAAAAATTTATCACAGTCCAATTACTTGGAATTAGATCACCAAATTTTTAGCATACATTCCTAACATCTTAAACTATGATCACTCCAAATTTGAGGAATTAAAAGTCACTGGATTAGATGCAGTAATTCAATCACAGAGTCACAATTACACATTCCGTCAGAATTCTAAACATCAAGAGCATTCGGCTTTTTCAATTTATATCTTTTGTTGTATTTTGAATCTGAATGTGCCTATTCAACACAATATATTTAACATCTTAGCAAAGCCTCTCTCAAAATTTCACTTGAAAAAACATAAGAATCCAGTGGCAGTAAATCGTGCAAGTCAGTGATCAAAGATGCAAGCAATTTCAGAACAGCGTCAAGAAACCTATGGATTCCAAGGAATTTGTGAACAAACTACAAGACATATAGAAGTATTATGACTTGAAGAAACTCACTAATGATCTAATAGTGAATTAAGGAACTCAAAATTGCAAAATTAAAAGGCACACAAAAGCACATTCTATGACACAATACATCTAACACATTCTGCTCACAATTTTCTGCATAAGCATTTGCACAAGCACCTAAACAATGGTGTTTTAGAAATTTCAAGAAGATTGATGTGTTTTGAACAGTTTAAATTCAACTAAAGCATTTTCAATCAGAGGAAAACATTCAAGACATGCAAAAATAGTGGTATACAACACGAAAAAACTAAAACAAAAAATGAGAGAATCAAGAACTTAGCTCTTGAAGACCAAAGCTCTAGATACCAAATGATGGAGGAGCTCCTAGGTGCCTTAGCTTCTTGTGCAAGCTTCAATGGTACTTAAGCATGATGAAACCTTGAAGCACTTAATAGAAGTGGATGAAACTACTCATGATGCGGAAGCCATGGAAATGTAAGGAAGGAAGCGTGCAAGGAGGTTGATGGTGAAAGCCTTGAAGGAGGTTGGGCCAACCTTCAAGAGAGAGAGCTCTTAGCTTCTAAGAGAAGAAACTAAATGTGAAACTTGAGGTAATATGCTGAAAATTTGGCAGCATTCTATTACTCAAATCAAGTCTACAAGAGAGGTTCCTAGACCTCTTATTTATAGAAGAAAGGATGAGCTACTTAGCTTCCCATGCAAGCTATCGAGGTAGGGTATGAGAGAAGCTAGGTCTAGAAACCCTAGCTTATAAGACAAGCTTCTAACCCTAGCTTCTATGACAAGCTTCCCAAACCTAGCTTGCACTCCAAGGCTCTCACAAGGTAGTGACAAGTGGCATAAGGAGAGAGCTCCTTGTGCTACTTGGACTCCTTGATCAAGACCAATATTATTTATGAACCTCAAGGCCCAAACTTACACTACATGGCCCAAATTATTCTAAATTATTCTAAACAATTTATACAAATTAGAGGACTTCTACTTAATACTCTATTTTCTCCAAAGGGATTTCTTCATGTTTGTATTTAGACCCGATTGAAAGCCCAAACGACCTAAGATGGGCCCGATCTTTTGGAAAGCTCTTGATTCTCCCTCGAGTTCTTTATCCTCTTTATTCTTGATTAATGTCGTTGGGACCTTGTTCCATCAGCAAGGGTTGCGCTTGCCTGTACAACCCTTGTGAAAAACCTGCGCCCTCAGCCTCTTCCTGCAAAAATGCTTGTTATTGCCACTCTGGGCATGGCGGTTAACGTACCCTTTGGCATGTGGAAGGAACATACCAACAAATTTTCATTATCTTGGTTTGTGGTCGTCCATGTTGTTGTTCCCTTTATAGCCATGCTTTGGAAGTCAGTGGTGATGCCTAAATCAACTATGACACTAACTTATTGCAACTTCTATCATCGGGCAAGTTATTGGATCGAGAGATGAGAGTATCTATCTAAAATCAATCGCTACTAAGATGGGAAAAGTGAAAACAGAGACAGTATGCAACATGGAAGACTATAGTTCCAAGAAGCTTGGTAATAATAGGATCAATCGTTGTAATGCTGAAGAAATGGTCCTCGAGTCGTCACTTCCTGTGAAGGATACAGGATCAGCTTTAACTGCCGGCATGTGTTATTGATCTATAAAGATGGGAAAGAAATGAAATTTGGGTCTCATGTAAACCGGATGGGGGTGTCATCCGGTTGTCATTTTATTTTACAACTGACAACCGGATGATACTGACAACCGGATGATACTCCCGTCCGATTTACATTTTAAAAAAATCTAAATCAGATGGGGTGTCATCCGGTTGTCATTTTATTTGCAAATGACAATCGAATGACACCTCAAGGTTATTTTAGTCATTTTAATATGGGTACTTTGGGAATTAAATCTTTTTATGAAGGTGCAAGAAAAGGGTATGGGGGTGGAGGAAGAATTTGTCTATAATAGGTTGTCTTGAATTTTTGGGCCATATATTTGAGCCAAACCCTAACCCTAGGAGACAAAGAATTAACACCTAGTATATGAGCTAGGGCTTAGGTGACGCCTACACATGCTTCCCATGCCCCCTGCCACATGTAACGTTGCCAATGGAGAGGGTTCTCTCTATTCATGGCTTGACATGTCATTCTCTAATTGGAAAGTTTTTAATAAGCTTGTCATACAAGCTAAGATTCGGGTTAGGGTTAGTCTTAATTTTTTTCCCTATAAATAGAGGTGCTCTCCTCTTGTAAAATAACTTTGATGACTATATTGAATTGTTGTCAAAATACTTTTAGCACTTTACTCAATACCTTTTCTAGACTTCCTCCTAAGTGCTGGCCTAGCCTCACTTTGGAAAATTCACCTCCAAATCTCCACCTCACACAACCACAACAACAATTCTTTCGCTGCATCTACTCCAATTTTCATTTAACACATCAAAGCATTCAATTGAAGCTAGAATTGCACCAGTTTCGTTGGGCGTAAAGGTCACTTGAGCCTTAGCTCGCTATAGAAAAAATTGCCTACTTGAATGATCTTGAGAGACTTGAGCTAGAGGCACATTATTTCGTAAGCTACAAGACATAGTTTTAAAAGTAACACAAATAATGTTGTTGCATACTTGACCTAGAAGCACACTTTGAACAAGTTGCAAGGAAAAAATTCCAACTCAAATGTTATAAATTTAAGTCTAGATGACATCCATATGTAGGTACACCACACCACACACTAAAGCTAGAGTATTTTCTGTTAGCGATTAGTGTAAGTAATAAGCCATATTAGATGTTGACGTAATTTCCTAATCCATGTAATTTTCTTCTCCTTTTAAATGAGATTGATTACTTTAGTTAATTATTTTCAATTTGCTCTTAATGCTTGTTTTACTTAATCAGTTGAACTATGATTTCATAATTTTAGCTATAGTTTTGAAATCTTGTTTTAATTATAATCTAGGTAAAAACATTTGTACAACTTATTACTTAGGAATAACAATAAGATCTACCAATCAATTTTTAAATCTATGAACTTAATGTTGTCTGCTTAACAAATTTCACCAAAGTTCCTTAAGTAATTTAGAATTTATCCACTAAGGGTTTTACAAGTTAATTGGGTAATTGGAATTGTTGGATATGGATATGTTGTGTGAGAAATATTAGTGAAATATGATGTGATCCTAAAAAAATGGTCTTTAAATAAAGAAGAACTTGGAGAAGGTTTCTCAAGGAGACATGACAAAAAGTACAAAGATGTAAACACTTTAGAAGAAAGCCTCGCATATGAAGAAAAAAAAAACTTGAAAAGAAGCATAGGTTCAGTTTGTTTGGATATTAGAATTAGACCTTAGCTGCGTATGTGTAAAATGAAGTCCCACAACTCCATTTATAGTAGATAGTATGTGGCTTCTTAAGCTACACAACCTCATGTAACTTTCTTTTATGAGAGTGTTCCTTACTCACTTGAGTTTTCCTATGTTGTCTTTCCTTCTCCTACCTTCTTGGATCGTTTAAGAAAAGTGCTAAGAGATCCTCAAGGATCCTAGTTAACATTCTTAGGTTGTGTACATTTGGTATTCCATTGGCTTTTTCCATAGTCGCTATCTGTCTTTGTTTATTCCATTTATTACACCCTTGATGTGTTCTTCCTATGCTTCCGATCCTTATCCCTCAACCACCTAAAGCTTGCTAAGAACTGATACATATGAGGATGGGGAAGTACTTGAAGAAGAAAAAGAGGAATAACATCAAATAGTACAAAAATGTGACTAAAATGGATAAAGGGAATAGATAAAGAAGAAGTTTGAAGGAAGAATGACAAGAGGAAAAATTAGACTTTTGGGGAGGAGATTAAGAGAATAAATCGAGTAGAGCTCTTGGAAATGGAAGGAATTTGAGAGAATGCAAGAAGAGAAGGCAAGAAGCATCTTAGCTTTTGGAGCTCTCCACCAATCAAATTGAAGCATTGGATGGCCACAACATCGTGAACCATCATTAGACCTTTTAGCTAAATGCAACTCCCATCATTACACCTTCCAACTAAATGCAACTCCCATCATTACACCTTCCAACTAAATGCAACTCCCATCATTACACGTTCTAACTAAATGTAACTTTCATCATTACACCTTCTAACTAAATGCAACTCTCATTATTACATCTTCTAACTAAAGGCAACTTCCATGATTACTTTCAAACACTACCCACACCCTTCATAAATTCTAAAAACCACCTTTTGTATATGCATGCACCTTCCAAACCCCCTTTCACACTTCTAAGAGATTAGTTACACTTAAACACAATTAACTTTGTTAATATTTTGTTAAACTTGTGACCATTGGGATGTTCATAAACACTATAAATAGTAGTCCTCTCTTTTGTATAAAATGAAGTTGAATGAATGAGAATTAAAAAAAAAAAAAAAAAAAAAAGTAGAGTTGTCTCTCTACTCTTTTCTTTGATTCTTATCTTGAGAAGCCTTCTCAAGTGGCGGGTCCTCCTTCACTCATCCTTGAAGATTTCTAATCTTGAAGATGACATGTTCAATCATCTTCTTCCTCATTCCATTTTGACATTTCAATTCTTTTAGTTTCATGTTTACATACTTGTTAATTAATTGATTTCTCTCTTTGTCGCAAGCATGACTTCTATGGTGTCTTCCTTTGCACCACTTTGGGGTTTTTCTTGAAGAACTATCATCTTCATCTCCTTTTTAGATTGGTCTAGATCCTAAACACCCCCAACAATTCATATCAGAAACAACCTAAGTCTACCTTGATTTATACATCCTTATTCAATATTCACAATTAGTTATTTGATTAAAAATCTTATGATTTATTTCAACCGTAATTCTTGCTTGAGAAATTCCAGGTTGCTCAAGAAATATCCCAACGGTAAAATTTGTTAAAAAATTTGCATTTAGGGTGGTGACATACAAATTGACTAAAAAGTCTTATTCTTATTCCTAGAAATAAATGTTATTAATGTTTTCACCTATATCCAATTTGAGACAAGGTTTCGCATCTCAGTTAAAATTATATATTCATCGTTTAGAATTTATGAATAAGATAACAACAATTAACTATGTGTATATAAATTAAGAATGTTGAATCGTTAAATAGTCAAAAAGTTTTTTTAGATGATTTAATTATCTAGCATAGTTTTGATGATAACAATAACTCTAAGTGTACGTTTGTATTTTATGATCTATGTGCCTGTTACAATAATATTTATAAGTATATAAGCATGAGGAATATGTACAAATGAAGTGGAGTCCCAAATGATTTTTTATTTATTGTTATTTTATTAAATTATTTTGTTTAAATTAAAGCAAGAAAAATGTTAAAAATAAATAAATATAAAAATAGTAAATATTTTCAATCTATTTTGAAATTCGCATTCAATTTTATTTTGAATCAAATCATTTACAACTTATTTATTTTCAGATATTTCATATTGGAAACAAATTAATTTTTTTTCAAATTAAGGTCGTTCATTCACTATTGTATTGGTTTTTAAATCTTTACGAAAACTATTTTAATCAACAGCTCTTATAATTTCTATTACTTGAAATCAAATTGTACTAATGATATGCAAGTTTTTATTTGCTATCAAATGTTTCTCCTCTATAAAGTAATTTTTTCTAAAACTCTAAAAGGTTGTTGCAGCTATTTTGGTAATTGATTTGTATTGGGTAATTTAATATATATATGCGGAAACATTTTCGTCATTATCTAAGTTGTTTAAATCATTTTTAATTGTGATAAGATTCAAAATTTACTACATCTATTGACAAATTAACAGTGCAAAATATGAACATCAAAGCAATTATTTGATTACATGAATTATAGAAATAATTGAGTCACCCCTCTATTCTATAAATTGTTGATCTTTAAAATCAATTTAAGATTAAATCATTTTTTGCACCTTGATCCATGGTTTTATAAAGCTTTTCTTAAAATAAAATTAATTATAGATTTCTAAACTAACTCATTATCACTGATTTGATTAAGCGAATTTTATATGTGTGTGTGTGCGCACGTATGTATTTGCAGAAACTTTATGAAATTAAGCTTGGATTGTTTTGTTGTTATAGCTAAATACAAAAATAATTCAAAATGATTTTACTGTACACACAATTTTGATTTGATTTATTTTTAAATCTGAAAAACATATTAATGTTCCTTTCACAAAAATATCAAAATCAAATTTTATAACATGTTGAGCTTCAACATTCAAGTTTGTTTATAATGGAAATTATTCAAATTATTATGGAATATTTAAACGTGATTAATTGTTTCAGAATCTAGATATCTTATGATCTTTAAATTGGTTTTATATGCAGATAAAGTCCATTTTAATGCAAAATCAAGAATAGAAGTTGTTCTTCCCTGTTTTAGCATTAGATAGCTAAGATTTTCCTTTCAAGCATGCAACTACTAGTTTCTACAAAGCTACGTATAAAGGAACAATTTCAAGTTGAAAATAACAAGAAGAAAAAAGAGAAATACATCGTGCGATACATTGAAGAAATAGATAATTTTCTAAATATCTAAGTGTCTATTGCAAATCTGCTATTGAGAGCATATAGAGTTTTGGATTATGCGAAACCATTGTGTAATTCTTCACCATTGTGAAATAACCCTTGTGAGCTTTCATTGTTCTCACTCTTGAGAGTGTTTCTTTTAGTCTTGAGTGGTCTTAATCTCAAGGGGAGATCGGGACTAGTATAACCTAAAGAAGTTTGTATATTCGTGTTTCCTGGAGAGAAGAGAATACACATGTTTCTTGGAAACAAGAGAATACTCGTGTTTCCTAGAGATGAGAGAATATACATGTGTAACCTAGAGAGGTGATAATACTTGTTCGAATCAGTAGATTAGTGAAAGTTGTTAAGCAGTTGCTTAAGGGAATTGGATGTAGCTCAAGTTTGAGTGAACAAGCATAAATCTTGTGTGCCTCGATATTAATCTTTATTTTCACTTATTTATTATCCGTTGGGAATTGAGTTTGTAGGCTCCATTCAACCCCCCTTTTGGAGCCAATTACACCTTCAAAGAATAAGGTGAAAATAATTAACTATGTGCATATAATTCCTTCACCAACATATGTTGTCGTAGTTCCTAGTAATAGAGTGGTTAAATTTTTATTCAAATTTTGCTTCTCAAATTCTGTAATTGCAAGCCTTAGTTTTTTCGATGTTTAATTTTGTCTTAGCTGAAAAAAATTCTGAATTGACTAATTGGCAAGGAATGTGCAACTCCTAAAGGTTCATATTCTTTCTCTGACCTTCCTTTTTGTAACACTCTTTTGGCTAACAAATCAAAACTAATCTTTAAATTATCGTTTGATAGAGTTGAGGAGGAGGATAGTTCACTTAGTGAACCAAAGGATTTGATTGAGGGTTCTGCACCTTTTCAGTTAGTTCTGTCTCAAGCCAACAAGAAGTGAGGTAGACCTAAGAAAAAATCCAAAGGTGAGAAGAAGCCTACAAAGAGTGCTCTTGAACAAGTTATTCAAGGAATATAAATGTTTCTTTTGGAATGTTAGGAGCTTAGCTAATGTTAAGTCCCTCAATATGTTTCATGAGCTCATAATTGATCACCAACCACATTTGATCATTATTGTTGAATCTATGATGAAAATTGAGATCTTCATTGTTGAATCATTAGATAGTCCAAAGTTCCTTTAGATGAATTAATAATCTAATGTTTTGATGATGACAATACTCCAAGTATGTGTTTGTATTTGATAATCTATGTGTCTGTTACAATAATATTCACAGGTCTTCGAATATCAGGAATATGTACAAACAGACTACAAATCCAGATAAGTTTTTATCTACTGTAATTTTATTAAATTAACTTTGACTAAAATTAAAAGAAGACGAAAATATTTTAAAATTGTTTTTAAATATAAAAATGGTAAATGTTTTTTGTTTTGAGATCTGGTATCAATTTTATTTTGATATCAAGTCATTCTCTACACCTTGGTCCATGGTTTTATCAAGTTTTGTTTACAATAAAATTTATTTGATTTAACGTACTTTATTTACCTATATGCATCTGCAAAAACTTTTTGAAATTAAGATTGAATTATTATGTTATTATAGCTAAATACATAAACAATTCAAAATGATTTTGCTACACACAGTTTTGATTTGATTTTTTTTTTCTAAATCTAAAAAACAAATTAAAGTGTCTTTCACAAAAATATCAAAATAAGATTTTATAGCATTTTGTGCTTTAACATTCAAAATTTGTTCACAATGGAAATTATTCAAATTATTCTAGAATATTTAAATGGTGATTCATTGTTTCAAATCAAAGATATCTTGTGCTTTTTAAATTGTTTCTATATGCAGATAAAGTCATCATTAACGCATAATCAAGAATAGAAGTTGTCTTTCTAACGACTAGTTTCTCCATTAGATGATTAAGATTTACCTTTCAAACATCCAACGACTAGTTTCTAAAAAGCTACATATAGAGGAACAATTTCAAGTTGAAGAGCACGAGAAGAAAAAAGATAAATACATTGTGCAATACATTAAAAAAAATTAGAGTATCTACTGAGTGTCTAATTGTCAATTTGCTATTGAGAGCATCTAGAGTGTTGGGCCGTACAAAACCATTGCGTAATTCTTCACCATTGTGAAGTAAACCATTGTAAGCTTTCATTGTTCTCCCTTCTGAGAGTATTTCTTTTAATCTTGAGTGGTTTTGAACTCAGCGAGAGATTGACACTGGTATAACATAGAGAGGTTTGTTTACTCGAATAACCCGGAGAGGTTTGTGTACTCGGTGTAACTTGGAAAGGTTTGTGTACTCATTGTAACCTGGAGAGGTTTGTGTAGTCCTTGTAACATGGAGAGGTGATAATACTTGTTCTAATAAGTATATTAGTGAAAGCTCTCAAGCAGTTGCTCAAGTTTGAGTGAACAAGGATAAATGTTGTATGCCTCGGATTTAATTTTAATGTTGTCTTGTATGCCTCAGAATTAAATTTTATTGTTGCTTATTTATTATCCAAAGTGAATCGAGTTTATAGGCTCCATCCAATCCCCTTTTGGAGCCAATTACTCATTCATTCTTCTTAAGTGTTTTTTATTCACTCAATCTCAAATTTTGTGCTACCGTGCTAAAAAAGGGTTGTACAAATAAAAGGTGCCTTAGGCAACATGATCTCCAATTTTTTGTTATTCATACATCTCTGTCGTTTAAGTGGAAGTAATCTTCTCCTTTCCTTCCTTAAAGAACCTTCCTCAAGTAGATGAATTTGAGTCTTTTAAAGAAACTTGACAGTTTTAAAATTTTCTAAGTCTTCTACTAGTCTCTTGGAGATGCTTCCATCAATGTATTATAGTATTATACTAGTCTCTATGTTGTGATAAATCGTAAATTTTTAAGTCTATCAATATATTATTGATACATCTCTAGAGTTTAAATGGGAGTAATATTCTCATTTCCTTCCTTAAGGAACCTTCTTTGAGGAGAGTAATTAGAGTTTCTTAAAGAAATTAAAGAGTTTTAAAATTTTCTAAGTCTTCTTATGGCCACTTGGTAATGCTTCCATCAATATATTATAGTATTATACTAATCTTTTTTAATAAATTGCACCATACAAGTCATGAATCCATGGTTTCTAATAATTTCCACCAATTAAATTGTTTTTTTTCTTTTTGGTTTCTAATAAATTGCACCTTATGTGATGATTGATTTTGATTTTTGTGATTAAAAGATGTTTAAATTTGTTTTTAATTGTTTAATTTTTGTTCATGATTGTCCTTGTTTTGGTTCAATTTTTTTTTGCTATCCGTATCAGAAAATGAAGGAATTCCAATACTAAATTCTATCACAACAGGTTGACCGAATTATATTCATCATGATTTAGTGTTATATGTGAAAAAAAAATAAGGAAAAAATGATCTAGTCCACGACTCTATGCTTATATGCAATTAAGTTATTTGATCCTTGGTTTGACAATTTAATTTTATCATTGCGCATTGTTTGATCTTCTTTTCATTAGTACTTTTGATTAGAAATTTTACTACTACTTAGTTTAGTACTCTATTAATCTTTCTTGGTATTTTTCTCTTTATCTTGATTCTAAGTTTTGTCTTACATTTATTAATGTTTTGATATACATTTTATTGTTTTACCTCTTTTAGTTTGTCATTCATGATTCCTACATTTTTTGTTTTGTTTTTCATAAGTTCCTTGGGTTCTTAACTACTTCAAAAAATCATTACAATTTCAAGTGAATTGATTACTTAGATTGATAAGTTTTGAAAAGTTGAGCACGAAGAGTTGAGTGAAAGAGTGATCCTAACTAGTTTTCTAAGTACCAAGCCAAGACCATTGGGATTCCATATCATTTATTTGTGAAATTTCTACTAATCTTTTCTTGGGTAGTTTTTGTTTTGAGCTAACACTTTGTGTAGGAACATGTCTCGCCAACATAACTATCCTCCTATTTTTCCTAGACATGCCAAATTGTATGAAAAAGTGGAAGAACTCATAAGACAAATCAATTAAACACAAACCATCATACAAGAATATGAAGGGAGACAACATAGAAGAAGAATAAATCCTTGTGAAGATAGTGACGAATCTTATGAGGAGCAAATACCAATGTATAGATCGAGAAGAATATCTCGTGACTTGTATGAAGAAAGAATATATAAAAGTCATGTAAAATTTCCCAAGTTTAATGGGAGGCTATAGTAGAACAAATTTTGAATGTGTACACTTTTCAGGGCATTACTAAAGTTAAGCTCATTACTCTTGAATTTGAAGAATATGCATTATTTTGGTATAATCAATTTGAATTTGAATAATATGCACATATACAAAGCATCTTATCAAGAAGAAGAAAGAGGGAAGATGTTGCACTATGCCAAAACGCTATCCAAGTTTTCTAAGTCACGCAAAGATTTATAGAAGACATTGTAAGTATTTATCTATCTAATTAGGGAGAGTGCTTGCCCTTGTATTTTTCAAAAGACATAATTCCTCTCTAGAGAGCAAATTCATAATTTGATGATAAAAAATTTAGACACATATGCATCTTAACCAAGAGTGACTGTTTGGCAAAGAATACTTAGTTCAACCAGGAGTGACTTGGTAAAGAATACTCAGTTGAGCTAGGAGTGACTTAGTAAAGAATACTTGTTGAGCTAGGAGTGTCTTAGGAAAGAATACTCAACTAGGTCAACTAAGAGTCCTTGCCAGATGAAACAATATTCAAAGGAATAGTTAGCAGTGACTTTGTACCTAAACAATATTAATTAAGTTAGGAGTTACTTGTGAAAAGAATACTCAATGTATTAGCTAGAACTAGATATGATCCCAAAGAATACTTGTAAAGTCAGGAGTGACTTTCAGAAAGAATACTCAAGTGATTAACTAGGAGTGTCTACGAGCTCAAAGAATACTAAAAATGTACTTCTCATTATTAGTCTGCCTAGTGAAACTCAATCTATTGATTGAAAATTGTATGTAGTCTATTATGACAAATGAACTAGTATAAAATATCATGTGTATTTCTTCTTATTCTTAATCTCATTTACATTGCGTGTTATTATTGTTCATACTAATTTAAGAAGGAGGGTTATAATGAAAATAAGTTTATGAAAGGTTTGTAACTAGCAAAGCAATTAAATAATAGGGTTTATTGTGCTTCATCATATGCGACATATTCTAAGTTATTATGAGAACACACATTTAAAACACAATGCAACACTCATTTCTTGTGTTTTTCCTATATTTCACAGTCCCAACAAATTTAGTAACTAATTTCAGCTTTGACAACTAAAATATTGGTTCTTAAGTAATTATTTAAAATTAAAAGTAAAATATTATAGTTAGCTATGTAAATGAGTCCATCCATTTAAGCATGCACATGCATAAATTTGCATTATAAAAGATTCATCGGTATAGTCCATATCTTAAATGGATTTTAACTTTTGCAAATAACATATTGATAGAGGACCGTCCAACCACCATATCTTTGGCTAAGAGGAATGGAGAAGATGAAGCCTCATGGAAGAGGACTCAACACTTAAGAGAAGAATATTAAAAATATCTTCCTACTTCTTAGTCAAGTATATCTTATAAAAAAATTATAGAAGTAGAAATACGTGTTAAGATGCTAGATAGTCTAGAACTATTTAGACGATTTAATAGTCATAAGGCGGTCTCATGATATAAGAGTCTATCAGTTTTTATGATAACAAATACTATAAGATGTGTTAAAATTTCTAACAAATCTACTAATTAAATGTGTAGATTCATTAGATGTTCAAGGTTGATTAAACTTGTTATACAATTATGAAGTATTAAAGTACTAGATGATGATCTCACAAGACGTTGAGAACACTAGATGAACACTTATGACGTTCCTGGAATCAACATGATAGATGAATAGTGCAAGATTATGTCAGACAATCCTATAGCATATGGTCACACCAGACGATCTCGTTAGCCGATATAGTAGCACATGGTCACCCTAAACAATCTCGTCAGACAATCCTATAACAGAGAGACACTAAACAATTCATAAGGAATTATCATTGTAGTAGATGATCTGGTCTTTGTTCTCATGTTAGACGATCATGTCTTCATACTCACGATAAACAATTTATTGTGTTAGGGAGTTTTCTAAAGTCAACCTTTTAATACATAAATGTTTATAAATTATTTTTTTATCAAATTAAAAATCAATATTGATTTTAATTAATTGATATGATAAAGAAACTACTTTACTGCTCTAATTAAACTATTCTAGAAAGTTTTCATATTGTGAATGAAAAACAAAGTATATTGAGAACTTCATATATTCAATCTTATTGATTTTACCAATAAGGAATATATTTTCTAAGTAAAATACAAATCATTTACTATATTGAGATACTTCAACAATTAAATTATATCAATATAGAAAGTTTTCAATAAATGCTTTATGACGTTTGAAGAATAGAGCATCTCTTGTTCTGATCTTAAATGAATATTGAAAATGTGCTTTGATATACTGGATCTTATTTACATATAATGAGATAAACTTTGATCAAAGTTTAATTGCTTTCAATGTTTAAAAATTATATGGACTTAAAAAGTTTTTGAAAAATATATTAACAGCGAAATTTTCTAGAATAGAATATTTTTTTATAATTTTGAAATTTAGAAAACTCTATTTCAGAAATATTTGATTATTATTGATTCTTATTGACCAAAGTGCTTTAATACAATGCAAATGTTTCCTATTAGAACATCTAACCGGAAATGAAGGCACTACAAAACAAGATTTGTGATACTATGATTAAAGCAAAATAAAGCTTCAATATCAAAGATATACAAATGAGGAAGGAATTCGAGATGAACTATCAATAGATAAATGCTCAAGACAATAAAGAATGATTACATCAAATGTTTCCTACTTGAGCATATGATAGCAAAAAGATATTTAACAATACGAGATTATGGAAAGTTCAAGTACAAATGTGTCAAAGCTTCAATATTTAATTTTCTCTAGATAAAGAAACTTTTCAAGAATATATATTAAAGGTGCAAGATATTCATCAAATTAAGAAGTTTCTATTCCAAGCATCTAACAGATATACAACTTCAATGCTCACATTCTAAAAGCTATATAAAAACCTTGAAGATGAAGAACAAGAGAGAAGAAGTATGAAGAGAAGGCATTATAAAAAGAGCAATACTTTGAGTGAGTTTCATTGTACATAATTGTTATTGAGAGCAATTATAAAGAGGGTTGTGTGCAAATAATTATAAATTTTTCACTATGTGAAGTAACCCCTATGAGCTTACATTGTTTTCTCTTTTGAGAGTGCTTTTCTCAGACTTTGAGAGGTCTTAATGTCAGGGGAAAATTAGGATCAATTTACCTAGAGAGGTGTTCAAACTTGTTCCTGGAGATGTGTTAAAATAACTTGTTCCTGAATATGTGTTAAAATTCCTACCTAGAAAGGTGTAGAATACTTGTTCTTGGAAGGTGTTAAAACTTGTTTAGTTAAAGTTCTTAAGTGAACACTTGTTCCTAGACATAGCACTAGTTGTAGGGTAAATCATTCAATTCTCCTTCTAGAGTTAATTGCACCTCCAATAAGCATAATTTTTTCTTTGTAAAAAAGTATAAGCACAAGTGGGCCCTAAGAAACTCCGATTGGACCTCAAATTAGGGTTCATTAGGTGGTCAAACCCTATTCCTCAAAATTAAAACTTGTATATCCCAATCAACTCCCAATTAGGGTTGAACCAGAGAGTTAAAATCGTAGAAAAGGGAAATGAAATTCAACCAACATA
>Ga0099824_1006611_pt1 | contig 15823 bp, 9 predicted proteins | sample SiratrowhiteBW_FD_76837 | JGI IMG/M metagenome (GOLD analysis project Ga0099824, IMG submission 76837) | Root nodule microbial communities of legume samples collected from California, USA - Siratro white BW | ecosystem: Host-associated > Plants > Roots > Nodule | place: USA: California...
ATATATATATATATATATATATATATATATATATATATATATATATATATATATATATATATAAAACCACAGCTATGCACTTGCATGCTTGTCCTAAATTAAACACTATGCAGTAATTGCCATTCTACAATGTATAACTGCCGACTCACACCGTTATTAAATTAAGTACTGCAAGGCATAAATGCCATTACACGCCCACTTCTAGAATAAAATTTCCAAATAGGGGTTCTCGGAGCATTGTTTCCAGTGAAAATATAAAAACCTACCCTTACAATGCAATACACTGCTAAAGAACAAGAAAGACAATAACATCATTACTTGTAACCGGAGCAATTCCTTGTATGTACTGATTTCTCTCAATGCTATAGTAAATTTGGTCATAACGGGTCCTGGGAATACCAAAAAAATTTTTCAAAATCAATAGCCAAAGATAAAATTTCATTCAATAAGACTTGAGGCAGTATTATCTATTTTCATAAGAAGTTCATTGGCTAAAAATCATGGCAGAGAGTAAATAAATGAAACATGCTTTAGAATACTTAAGCAACTTCAACTTATTTCCTAGCTCATTTACTGGTTTAAAAGTTAAAAGTATCTTGCAAGCAATACAGCATACAAAGCAATGATATGACCTGTTATACACAACCTAATTTTCATTTGGAAGACAAGGCAAGTGGGATGGGAAAGACACACAAGGCTTACCTCCTAAAGCAACAAAATGAGGATCATTGTGCCCTCCTCCAAAGTTTTCTATGGCACTTGCAAATGCGATGTCCCCATCATATGCCTCTCCAAGACCTTCCCTAAAAAGTGTTAAGAATACCAGGCAATAAATTTTAGAATGCAAGAACTGTGGCTATATCAGCCATAGTAGTCAAAATTATTCCTTGATCAGATCAAGTATCATGAAACAAATTGTTATGGTTGCAATAAATGTAGGTAATATGCAACAAAAAAAATTCTTTTTTAAAGAATCTCAGGTCACACAAAGCAAGGAAACCATTTGGCATTAACCTTCTCTCTCCTAATTCCTGCTCTATTTTCTGATACAACTTGTGAACTAAAGACCTTATGTGACCACTCTGTTTGAGCATACTTTTACATGTACATCCAAAAGTTGAAAACTTTCCAAAGTTATATTAAGCTCAAACAATTTTTAGATATGCTTTAAAATATTTTGGTCAAACCATGAAGCAACTAGTACATTTTTGTCAAAATTATTCCTTGATCAGATCAAGTATCATGAAACAAATTGTTATGGTTGCAATAAATGTAGGTAGTATCGAACACAAAAATTCCTTTTTAAAGAATCTCACAGGCAAAGAAGCAAGAAAACCATTTGGCATTAACTTTCTTTCTCCTAGTTCCAGCTCTATTTTCTGATACAACTTGTGAACTAAAGACCTTATGCGACCACTCTGTTTGAGCATATTTTAACACGTACATCCAAAAGTTGAAAACTTCCCAAGTTAAATTGAGCTCAAAAAATTTTTAGATATGCTTTAAAACATTTTGGTCAAACCATGAAGCAATTAGTACAAATAGAGTTTTTAGCTACTTGGTTGTTTGAAAACTTTTAGGGATATAACCATAATATAAGAATCTCAGTATAAGGTAATTCTTCGCTCTTGGCACATTTGCTTGCTTACTGTCATACTTATCACAACATCGACGAACCCAAGAAACAAGAACTAGTGTTGCTTAAATAACGGTGTGTATTAAATAAAAGATAGAAACATGAAAGCATTTGAACAACCATACCCTTTCTCTAAATTATTTTAAACTGTTTAGTGGCTTACAACACTTAACGTTAAGGGCCTCCGATGAAAAAGGGAAGTAAGTATTAGACTATACGTACATATGTCCACATTCATTGTAATAATTAACTTGATATTGTCCATAATTAGTTTGATACTATGCCAAGTCTTAGGCAAGAATATGTCAATTAGTTACCACAAAATCAGATAACGAATGATATTGTACATGTATATATTGACCCTGAATGGAATGAGATCAGGCAAGGAAATTATTCTCTATTAGTAAGTAATCTTTTGTGCTATCATGAGTCCTTGCAGGTTTCAAGTTTCAACATGTAGCTCCCATAATGGAAATGAGTTAAAGGAAGCTTAGCATGAGAGCGGATAAGGGGAGTTTGCACTTTCTTAATTTATTTTTAATTTTATATTTATTAAGGTAGATACCTTATTAAGTAGGAATATAATGACCACCTAGTTGTGCTGAAAATTTCACTTACTTGTAACCTTTATTTCGAAGTTATTCAAAGATAAAACCTAGAGAACTAAAGTTATGTTTGAGTAAACTTCTCTATGATAATTTATTATAATATATGATTGCAGAAAAATGGAACGCATGAAAGTGATTTTTTTTAAATCTGTGTTGTTTGGTTTAATTTTTAAGAGGGAAGTGAAGTAAAAAATTTTCTCATCTAATTATTGTTCCTCGACGATATTGGGAAATTTTAAGAAGTGAGGAAGATGAGTTAAAATATTTTAACTATAATAATTAAAATACTCTTGTTTATGTTTTTGAACTTTAAAATTGAAGATACTAAAGTAAATTAGTTTTTGAAACTACTCTCCCCACCAGACAAGAAAATGCTTACCACTCCATTAAAATACTTTTTCTCCACATCTTCCAACCAAACATCATAATGCATAACTATTTCCTTCCCTGACCTCCGTTCCATTCAATCTCTCTCCTTCCCTTCCCTCTTCTTCCTCATATTCTTTTAAACCAAGAAATCCATATAAGAAAATTAAATGTATTGAGATTCTCCTATAAACTAAAATCAATTTACGGACCTTATTTTTAAAGATATTAGACAAGACAAACCGTTACAAAAAAATTTAAGTACATATATTGATAAAAGTTAATTTTAGCTAATGGAAGAAGCTAAATTCATCTTACCTCATCTACTTTATCCACAAGTAAATTAAAAGTTTATCCAAACATTATACCAACGTCTAAATTCAAATTAACAACGAGATGAATGCGAATGAAACTCACGTATACTTTCGACATCCTTTATAGAACCTGCAGCATCTCGCGCGCAACGATTCTGCACTTTCCTCCAAACACTGCATCTGCATCCACAACCAGTCACACGATTTATCAATTCACCACCCTATTTTTCTCTACCAACCACGAAACACGTTCTCAACACTTTCAACAATCAACACAACACGTCTCCATTGGTTTAAACAAAAACAGACAGATAACAAAAATCGCGAGATGACGAATGCGTAATAGCCACAAAAACAACGAAGACGCCACGGAAAACAACAAATACAAACAACGAAACGGAAGAATGAGAGAAGAACCTGTTGGCGGAACATCGGAGTGTCATCGAGATTGGCGAAATGCATTTTGCCAGAAATCGTAGCGTCTTCTGTTTGGCAGAGAAAGGGATCACTATAACGGTTAGTTCCTGAGAGAGAAAGAAAAGTAAGAATGGGAGAGAAAGGGAAAGTGAAAAAAGAAAATAATGAATATTTTTATATTAATATTTGGAGACGAGTTTGGAGGGAAAGAAAGAAGAAGGAAGGAAGACGGTTAAGAGGGTTTGCTTTGCGATATTTCATGTCTGTCGTTCACTCGAATTTCACCCGCCTTTTTTATGGTTTCTTATATAGATTGTTGCAAAAACGACGTGTCATTTTTCTTTGCATTCAAGTGCTACAAAACGACGTGGCGTTATCACCTGTCCCATAGGAGACACATTTCGCTCTCAGTCATTGGTGCGTGCATGCACCGACCGTTTTATCGTTTTGGTCTGCTCTGCCAACTGGTGCATTAAAGATGGATTGCTTTCATCTTTCATAATATACATTCATTCTTTAATGCTACAACTGAAATTCGGAGGAGCATCCATCCTTGATCGAACATTGGAAGAAGACTAGACGTATTAACCAAAATTAGAATAATATTTATTATTATAAATTAAATTAAATTCTTTATCTTCATTAAAGAAAAAAAAAAAGAGATCATTCATAGCATTCATTGTTTATACACTAAAATAAGAGTATTTTAGTGAAAAAAAAATCAATATAACGAATAATTAGAAAATAGTCTTATAGAAAGATTAAAAAAGTTAAAAGCAGTACTTCTAATTAGCGACAGTGGTCTATATTTTATAATTAGAATTTTATGGATTTTACTTTTAATTAATGTTTTCTCAGTTGTTTTCCAATATTCATAGTTATTACTGAGGCCAAACTTACTATACTTTTCATTAAAATGAAAATAAGATGACATAAATGGTAATATCCTATGTTAACTTTATTCAGTGTCATCCATATATTTAGGAAAATATCCTTACTTAATTGAAAGATATGATTGAAAATAATAATTCTTTTGTTGACAAAACAAAAAGATATATTAGATATGCAAAACAAATGATAGCAGTGCCTAAGTTACAAAAGGCAAAGCACCAATGCTATATTTAAATTGCATTATATAATAATATGAGAAAATTGTATAAGAAAAATATGTCAACAACTTATTACTGTCAACACATTATATATTAATTGAAGAATACCTTGGTTAAAAACAGAGTTGCTTCTTGTCATCCAAAAACTAAATATGACAACACTCTATGTCAACCATATTTCAACCTCCAATTTTTGACGTTCCCAACTCAGTATTACCAAAAATGACTCGCAAATGTTCCAGATGAGAAAAAATACATAATTTGGCGATATCCATAACGAACATATATTATGTAACTTCTGAAAAATATAGAAATATTTTAACGACGATCTGTGAAAGGCTATGCGAGTTAGATTTACTACTCGTTCCACATATATGTTATTCCAAATAAAGCAGCAACATATCTACTCTGGACATGTATTGGATATATCTACAATAAATAAATGGCTGAAATTCGAAGCATTCAAACTATGGAGGTAAATATGCAACAGGCTTTGCTTTAAAACAGGCAAGGTGCATGCGAGACTGATCCGTTTCTTTCTGACCTACGCTCAGTGTATGCGGATGTTCTACAACTAGCACGGCAAACGTAAAATTAACTTGGATATGTCGCAATTGTCCCGTTTAAAACTGCGTGCTCGACACTAGCTAAAACTAGGCCATTATTATATATAGTAAACAATAACAATGGGCTGCAGTGTGGAATAGTTAAGTAATTTCAGATTTCTTAGAAAATGGCATAGAAGTGGCCAAAAAAATACAGGAGTTGTCGAAGCTATCACTGTCTTTTCAGTAGTCAATAACTAGGTACAGATTTTGCTACTGGGATGAGTAATAGTGATGAATTTAATAAAAATTCGGATAGAGAGGGATTCGAATCCCCGGTAAACAACAAGCCTACATAGCATTTCCAAATGCTATGCCTTCAACCACTCATCTCTCCTATATAATGATGCCCAGAAACCGGTTGAATGTAGAATAGTAAATCATTCATATTTTTCATAAATGCATCAAACCTCTTCAAACTATCAAAATACAAAGTAAAATAAAAAAAAAAATCGGGACATTTTACTTTTTTTCATCATGTGGGAATTAGAATTAATTCCCGTTTATCTACTTTTATCTGTGGGGTGGAAAAGAACATTTGTATTCAGCTACAAAGTTTATTTTGTACACTGCGGGAACTTCTGTTTTTTTATTATTGGGAATTCTGGGTATGAGACCTTGTGCTTTGCCCTCATCAACAGTTTAACATACAATTCCAGAAGACCTGCCTCCTAATACATTGCACTTTAGGTCGACTGTGCTGAATATATGAAGGCAAATCTGATATCTTATGTTTGCATTTCTCAAAAAAGAATGGTATGTAAATTTCAGGTTTAAATATGTTTCCTCATATTTGAGTCTAGTCTCCACTTCCAAATATTTAGACCTCCCAAAATTTGCACTTGACGTCTCAAAATTCACAATATTCAACAAAAGAATCCACCAGATCAGTTGCCAATAACTTAAAACCTAATCAAATACACTCATCCAAATATTCTACTCATAAAGCCGCCCTTGGCTTTTCTATCCTTCTTCATCCTATGTTCAATTGCTGGGAATTCAATCATGTTATAAGCCAGATCCAGCACAATAGGATTACGGGAAATTGCCTGGAATGATGGGGGAAAGCCTGTAATGCGTGGTGTACACTTCACATTTGAATCACCCACAGCAGACTCATAAACTTCAAGTTTCTCAAGAAGGAACTTCTCCAACTGTAACAGGCATACATGTCAGTATATATCAATAAATGCTCAAGTAAATACTATTAACTCCTGAGATATTACAAATTCAATAACGTCAAAAAAATCCTGTCATATGATAATGCACGAGCAGAAAAAAAAAACAAAAGGAACATTGTATAAGGAGAAACATATGTACCCGCTCAGTTCCGGTCAATGATATATTGGAGACCTTTTCGGATAGATTCTCTTGAGTCTTTTTGTCCTCTATGATCCCCAACGCATGCTCAATGCAACTGTTAGATCGGCACTCATTGCACAAGTCCTCCAACTCTTTAACCATAATCTGTGAAACCGAACAAACAATGAAAAAAATAAAGAAAACACAGCCAATCAAATCAAATAGAGGGCATCAATAACACAAAGGCCTGTTGTATAATGATCCAATCATTGTACAAGATACCTATGATTACTTGATTAATTCTTTCCCATTGATAACATTTGATTTCACACTAAACTTCACGGTCTACCAAGTGTTTAAAAATTATGAAAGTTAGAATTAAACGAGTCAAGGAAAACTTTAGCACCCAACTAGATCAAAGTTGTCGTGAAAAATTATTGCAGTGCAAACAATAATGCTAGCATTGATCAGTGAGGTGTGCAAATTCCCCAATCTGATCCGTGAAAACTAAAAGATTGAAATTACCTTATTATCACCATCTAACATTTGAAACTTTTTTAAGGTATCATCAGCCAAATTGCGAGCACGACAGTACAATGCATATGCTTCAGCCCTCATCCCAGCCACACTGTACGACTTTGCAACATAGAAGCACCTGCATGTAAGTTGTGACCACATATCAATACATCAAGTTAGTTAAAAGCATTAAGAAGCTGGGTGATCATCAAAGAGCATATTTGTCAAGGGGGTTGTTAAAATCCAACATCAAGTACAAATATAGGCAAAATAAAACTTATTAAGTTTGGGCAATCCTCATCCCTTTAGGTAGCTAAGGAGTGAATAAGGCCTTATTTGGATAAGTTTCTCCATAAGAACTCTAAGGAGACAAAAATACGAAGAAAAAAAATGGAATTTGTTCTGTCATGAGTTAAACATCAATTTTATTGAATAAGTTAACTTCACTTAGGAAAAGCTTATTAATTTTTCCTTCTTATTTGCTTTTCTTATGAGTTTAGGAACAGTTTATCTAAACTAGGTCTTAACCTTAATTAGTTTTTTAATATGGCACAAGAGCCTATCCAGTTTTAACGTTGGACTACCTATAGATGCTCTATCTCACAAACATTGTACTTCATATGTCCAATTCAGAAGAGGAATGGGGAAGCTATTGGTTGTATTAGTTAGGAATGTGGCCAGAATACTCGTTGTAAAACTTAGGCAATCCTACTTTTTTATGCTACCTCTTGACATTGAGTGAAGCTCAACTCACTTCCTAAGATTGGATTAACCCTAAATTGTCGAAGAATGGTCTACAGATCTCTCGAAAGAGTTCCTACTGTAATATAAAAATTAAAAGAAAACCATAAGACTTAAAATCTCCAGACTCCAAATGTCAAGTCCTAGGCACGAGTTGTGTGTCTAGAGATCCCCCATAGAGACAACAGATATGATCAAAGTAGAGCTTAGAAATGGCTTGGACAATCCTCCCCTTATGAGATAGCTTTCGGATTAGGCCCAGCCCAAATTTAAAAGGGATGAACAGCAAGGATCTTTGGGTGAACAGTAATTAGTGGGTTCTCTTTTACAAAATCCCAAAATACTTTGGGTGGTAAGTATTTATTTTAAAAATATATACTTGAAAATCCTACTCATCCAAAAAATATGAAAGTGTGTACCCTTGTGTGCATTTAGTAAGCAATTAACTAAATTTCTAACAGTACAAAAATATTTGCTCCAAGAAGGAAACCTCTGAGCTCGAAAAGCCAAACTTTTGCATGAACACACTTCAGCAAAGCTAACTTCTTCTGGCTTTTTATCCCTTCCAGAACTGACTAAATCAGATAGATCAGCTGTATTCTGCCAAATAGGTGATAGATATGAGCATTGAAGTTCAAATTGATGAGCACATAAAATTAAAATGCACCAGCCTGAAAGTCCTTACATAAAGAAATATTTGTTCAATTCATGCACGTTCACAAAAAAAAAATGGATATCAACCTGTAGCAAGAGATCATATAAGCGAACAAGCTCTTCAGGTTTGGTGACTTTCTCATTTTTATCATCATGCCGCTTTGCAAGTTTGCTTTTTGCAACCTTAACCAACAAGAGGTTGCGTTCTATGGTTCTTTCTGCGAGGACAGCACTGACAGCCTTATCCAGGCCATTCAAATCATCTTTCACACTTTCTGCACTTCCTGTAGTGGCCTAAAACGAAAAGAAATTTAATACTAACAAGTGAAAAGATTTTGATGATAATTCTTAGTTAACAGCAAATAATTTCCCATACCAAATCGGCTCGAATATAGCCTCGGGCTTCATGATATGCAGAAAAGATTTTGTCAAAAATAACTAGTCTTTTGTCTGCTGGAATTGAGTCGGCCGATGGACCATGTATATCTTTCTCCAACTCCTGGGCTGAGAAAAATATGCAGATAGGAAAATTACTTGATATAGGCAATAGCTAAGAAAAATATTCAGATAGAAGCATTACATGATATAAGCATAGATCTACAGCAAAAAATACCATATTTTAAATCAAACAACCAGCTAAATTTAAAAAAACGAAGAAATGTTGCATATTGATGAATCACAATCATAGAAACAAATTCGTTTTACATGAATATAAACATTGTATACTCAGCTCACCACACACAGAGTATTAGGCAAAATGCAATGTTTTTGCATTGATAAATATACTTATCATATCATGGACAACAGAAAAAATATAATCCAATTGTTATTCCAATAAAATTTTCGCAATGTGAAATGAACTTGGAAGAAAGGATTGCAATTCAATGTTAGCTCCCAAATAAATTAGCATCACTGGTATTCACATTGGGAAAAAGGCCATCTAGTGTAGGCAACAGTGTAATGATGCCATTTTGCAGAATGGAAAAGGAGATTGGACAAAGATTAGGTTAAGACATGAAAAGATTACTGTCAAGTACAATCAACAGATAACTTTGCTTCCAACACATTACTAGCCGATTAATTTGTGGGAAAAGAAAGCAACCAACCTTTCAGGATCGAAACCCTTGTTTTGGCATTTGATATAGGAAATCTGTGGCCAAGCCAAAAAAATTCTGTCATGGAAGCAGCTTGTTGAGATCTTGCCTCAGCCATGACAGCCTGAAACAAACATTATTCAACTCAGTACTTTTATCATTGGAAATAAATGAATGGTTCAAAAAAGTAGCGTACCTGATTCAAGAAATAGAAATGGATGATCATAAAATGGTGCACTATAAAATAATAGCAAAAAGTGGCTACACACTTAAAGTATGGATGACTGGGAAAGGGGACAGAGGAGCTTTAATGGATAGGTCCATTGTTTGGTTTGGTTCACAAGAGACGGAAGATAAACATTGTTTGGTTCACAAAAGGAGGGAAGAGAAAATATGGATAATATAGTGCTATACTGTCATAAATAGTAATGGAGAATGAGGGTTAAAATAAAATTGCAGAGAAATTTTAGTCTACATGGTTCAAATTTATAAATCACTTTCTGTACCCTCCAAACTAATATTTAAGACACAACAAGTGGGGGGAGTGACTTTAACACTTCATTTCCCTCCAACCAAACAGTTACAGGAAGGTAAGATGCACGAGGAGTTACAAAAATTTTGTACCTAAGGACGGGACCAAGCATCAAGCTGAATTTTCCGGTGAAAAATTGAAGGTAAATTATTTGAGAAAGTTTGTCAATACTTAAAAGATCGGTGTATGTGTACATGATTGTGTCCCCCAATTGAACAGAAAAATGAAAAGTCTATCTTGTGTCTCAATACAACATTTCCAAACGAATGTCTTGATTTGTATATATTACTTGTTTCCTTTTTCCCAATCATACAAAAGAAATTTATACCAACCTCTAGTTTAGCTTTGAAAAGGTCTAATGCAGGACCTTCCACATCACCAATTTGTAAAAGTTCAGAGGCCTGTAGATTTGACTGGCCAATTTTGTGAAGGCAGTAACGGATACTAGGTTCTAGCTCCTCAACTCGCTCCCGACACAAAACTTGGTTATCCAGATCTCCATATTTTCCTAATTCCTCGTATACAGACCTATTAGATAAGGAGTTTGTTAAAAACTTAAGCAGTATGAGCTAGAAAAACAGAAGCATCCCAAAAGCTAGTATGATAGATCATATGGTCACAAACTAAACAGGTGTTTGCTGAAAGAAAACATATAATATCAAATCATTAACAAAATTATCTCCTTCCAGCAAATATAAGATTGTTCCTTTTTTATCTTGTTTACCAAAAATGTTATCTTCTTTTCTAGGAAATATGTATGAATTATGGAAGCAGAATCAATGTACCTAGCACTTTTGAAGTTCTTTAAAGCCACGTCCCAGTTCTGATCTTGCTCAAACAACAAACTCCCTTTCATATAGGATTCATATGCCTAAAATTCAGCGTACAAAAGAGAAAGAATGTTCATTTTTCATTAACGAAAGATAAACGTTATTCACCATAGAACAAAACATAAAAGGCTAAAACCTCCATAATATTTACATTTTAAAAAGCATAAGTCCCCAAAAAAAATTAAAAAATTGTTAATAAGCATAAACAAGAACAGAATAGTACAAACATATTAAATTGGAACTTACTATTATAGTGCAGATATCTTGATGTATAAAATATATTTTATTTCCTGTAAATTACTGTAGGTTCGATACGACCTCTAATATACTTCTTTTAATTTTAAATTATCCTGAAACTTCCAAACTAGCACTAATATTGTTGCTCCCTAGAAATAAGTGGCAGGAGTTTCCAATTTGAAACAATGTTATCCATGTAAACCAATGATATCAAATTTCTTATCTATTAAAATTGTACAATACATTTTAACATTACTCAAATTTATTTATTCATTACAATAACATCTTGCTTAACTGCTTTTCAGTTTATTGCACTGCTTATTGCATATTATTAAGGATAATTCCTAATATATACCTTAATGTGTAAGTTCAATTTGTTTAAGGGAACAAAAATTTATAGTGTTAAAAAGAAGAAACGAAGCTACACTGCAATTTTAAGGACAGCATTGAAAAATGAATGTAATTGATGGATGAAATGAACTGAACTTAACCATGTTAAAAAAACTTAAAGAATATTTGTCTTTCTTTATTCTCGAGTGCCGATATCTTATATTTTTTTTCTATATTTACTACCTATTAAGATCAAACCAAACATTTAAAAATTTCAAATAAAATAGAAAGAAAAGGCATATAATTCCATAAATAAAAGGAAATATAGACATTTGAAATGTTCGCTTGTTGACCACCTCTGAAGCAGTGAATCATATAAAAAACTGCACCAGGAAGAGAGGGGAACAAAATACTGCAGTAAACTAATCATAACCAGATGGGGAAATAGAAGACACACCTCAGCTTCCAAAGATGTTCTAGAATCTGCCTTGACCGCACACAATTGTGAAAACAAAGTAGCCCATTTTACTGCTTTCCGCAACCTACCAATCAAATATATACGTTGACTTGCATTTGGACCATTAGGAAGCTGCCTTTTCTCCATGGCATGACTCCAAGCTCTCTCTGCTGTATACAGAATTAGATGAAGAAACCTGATTTAAAACCATAAAACTTCCAAAGTTAGACATAAATGTCCAATTAAAAAAGTTGTCAAACAGATGTATTTATTTTCTTTGCTCCATAAATTATTGAAAAACATTCTAAGAAAAGCAAGGGGAATAACGGCAAAACAAGGTCTAAATGATGGTTTCGTATAAGTATTTAGATATTTGTGAGAGTCCACTCATGGGCCTAACTAAAGAAGAATGGGGACAGGGGTGGGATGAGAGGTGGAATGGGAAGTCACAGGGAAGATATTGGAGAATTTTCTGTTAAACTAGATCCTAACAAACATGCCCTGTGGCACGATAGTATGAATTTGAGTGAAGAGAGAAGAGGATAGTTTGGCAATTACTAGGGTTGCTTGGGTGTTTCCTGGTCAGATTTATAATAAATTCAATTCCAGATTGTTTATGCTTCAGATAACAACTTGCACATAATCTTAGCAATAGAAAAACGAATAGAGATATCTGTGTGATTCAAGAGTGCAATAACACAAGGGAATTGTTGATGGCAATCAAGATCGTAAAGCCTAACAACAAACATCCAAGTAGAGCCTTCTTGATATTCTTGCCTTCCGTAACAATTTCAAATCAACTACAAAAAGGTGCCAAAACTTGTGTCAGAAAAGAAAAATACCATAAGCAAAGCATACCTTACTTCAGAGACAGTAGATTCAGTTATGGCCCTTTTAGAATATTTGCCACGACCATGGGTAAACTTCAACGATTTATACAACCTCCTCAAACGAGCTGTGCAATACCTCCTACAATGTTGAGTAAAAAAGTACATCTATTACCAGTCTATACATATTTCAAAATGTTAGCTAAAGCAACAGATTGGATCGGTGGTTTCAATAAGGTAGGTGATTGCATAAACTGAATTGCAAGTCCACAAATGCTAGAAGATTCAAGGTCTTGAGCACCAAGGAGCACAAATTATAAAGGAAATATGTTATACACAACAATCAGAATAAAAGCAAATCTGAAAAATCAACAGACATTGTGTCTCCCAAATGAATCATTCTTAGGGATACCACAAGGTTTTGAAAAGCATCCACAACCGGCCACTAAGTCAAGGTCTCTTGACTTACTGTAACAGTAATTGAAGCCTCATTGACCGAATTTACATGCAATGTTAAGGAGCAACGAAACTCCGCCCACGATTTAAAACCTTTGATACAGATTTATAATACATCTACAGACATAAATTAAATAACATAAAACGCTATTTGATTGACATCGTGGTAGCAACTACACAAGTACATACCTATAGCGAGTGTAATCGCCGTGGCGCAAGCCATGTTGCATTTGCGCCGATTTCAACAGCTGCAGCACTGGTAAATTCCAAAACAAAAATATCAATTACATCAATCATTAAGGCTCCACTACTAAACGCGGTATTTTCGTTTTCTTCGGTAAAAGAAAGACGGTAGGAACATGAATGGAACAGCATTGGACAGCGAAGGAAAGGACAAACCGTTAACGGAGAATTTGGGAACGATCTGATCGGAACCAGTCGGTTTCGGAGCGTCGATATCCATGGCGGACACTTGGCTCTCCTTGCCCATGGAGTCCTGATTAGTTCAAATCGATCACACAATCAATGAGCAAATGAGAGAAAATGGAATTGAAGGGTCGATTGAAGAACAATCACGATTCAGGAACGGATCTCGAAATAAAGATATTGGGGAATGAGACAAACCTGACGAGAGAGGGTTTTGGGCGTTGCTAAAGGGTTGAGGTTGAAGCAGAGCAGAGCCCCTACGAACGTTACATACACTCTGTCAACATAAAAGGCTCCGAACCGAAAGAAACTGTGGATGAAAGGAAAAAGTGAAGACCGCGGCCAGTAAACAGTAGTCTGCCAGTATGTTTAAAAGGGCCGGGCCGGGCCAGCGATAGCCCAACCCAGTTAGTTTTTAATTCATGAAATAAGATTCTTTTATGTACTCTGTTGTTTATTGGATAATTTTTTACGTGTTTTTTTAGTTTGTAGTCGTTATTATCAATTGTGTTGATTTTAAAAAAGAATATAAATAGAATAAAATAAAATATTCTATAAGTATTTTTAATTGATTAATTATAATAATAAAATAAATAAATAATTATTTTATTTTACATTTTTACAATAAATTTAATTTAATTACATATAAAATTAATGTTACATCTTAACTCAAAAATTAAATTTTATCTTTATTAAATATAAAATTTTATATTTATCAGAAATCAAAATATGTGTTCATCAAAATATCAAGTTTATGTCAATAATCAAAATTTATCTTTATCAAAAAATCAATTCTATCTTTATTGAAAATCAAATTTTATTTTTATCATAACTCTAATTTTATTTTTATGAAAAATCAAATATTATCTTTATCAAATATCAAATTCTTTCAATAAAATATCAAATTTTATTTTATCAGAAATCAAAATCTACTTTATTACTAACTCTATCAAAAATCAATTTTTATCTTTATCAAAATTTTATTTTATTTTTTCTATTAATTATTTATATATTTCTTTGAAAAACTAAAAATACAATTTTTAATTAAAATAATAATTTTATAATTTATTATAATTTTTTTTTTCAAATTAAATTTTAATATAAAAATATAGTTACAAAAATATTATAATTTATTCTACCAAATTTAAATTTATTATAAAAATATAAAATAAAATAACTTAACATTTATTTTCCTATTATAGTTAATTAGTTGAAAATACCTATAAAATATCTCATTTTATTCTTACTTTTTAAAATTTAATTAAATATTTTTATATTATTTTTTATATTGATTTTAAATAAATTAGTTTGATGCATAATTAAATTTAAATTTATTATAAAAACTTTAAATAAAATAATTTATCATTTATTTTCCTATTATAAATGGTCATTTGAAAATACATATAAAATATTTCATTTTATTCTTTCTGTTTTATTTTTAAACAAAATTAATTAAGTATTTTTATATTATTTTTCGTCTTAATTTTAATCAACTAAATTAGTAATAACGACTACAAAAAAAACACTTAAAAAGTTATAAATAATCACAATTGTTGGTAAAGTGCAAAAAAAATGTTATTTCATAAATTAAAAACTAAAAAATCTATTAAGAGAAATAAAAAAAACAAAAGTGTGTCAGTAAAATAAAAAAGTCGTGATTAAAGTATGATATGTTTTTTCTTAGTACATCCCATAACTTTTAGTTGTACCTCCAAAAAATTTAAAATGACCATTTGATTATTAATAAAGGTGACTTTTGAATTACGGTTCTATAAATCTTTTAAAAAACTTTCTAAAATTTTAGTTTAGTATTTGAATTACGGTTCTATAAATATTTAAAAAAAGCTTTCTAAAATTTTAGTTTAGTATATAATATATGAGGTTGATATTGATATTGAATAATTGTAAAATAAAATGATGTATTTTGAACTATATTAGATGGATCATGACAAAATCATTATATGAAATATATAAATTAAAATGTATAGTATTTGATGAAAGTTGGGAAGTAGTTTTTTTCTTTTTTTTAAACTATATTTAACATTTTTTGCACAAGACGATTATTGTCTAAGCAAAAATGAAATTGACTTTCGAGTCTATTTTTACTTAAGCGAAAATAGTATTGGAATTGAGTTTATTCTCACGTTCATTTTTGCTCAAGCGAAAGGACTATTGTTTAAGCTAAAAGAAAAACTTAATTTGTTGAGTTTTAATTGTTTGATTATTTTGTAATGCCTTGTGTGGATTTGAAATAAATGATTTATTATTTAGGGTCGAGATTTAATAATATTGAAGATTATGAAGTTTTTGAACTTAAAACTGGAAAGTGTGTGAATATACGAGGAGAAAGTCGATATGTATGACAT
>Ga0099824_1006612_pt1 | contig 15819 bp, 15 predicted proteins | sample SiratrowhiteBW_FD_76837 | JGI IMG/M metagenome (GOLD analysis project Ga0099824, IMG submission 76837) | Root nodule microbial communities of legume samples collected from California, USA - Siratro white BW | ecosystem: Host-associated > Plants > Roots > Nodule | place: USA: California...
AACACTTTCCTATAATATTAAGAAAGTAATTACGTTACATTAAAAATTTTAATGGATTGAAAACCTCCCCCCCCCCCCCCCCAAAAAAAAAAAAAAAAGTAAACATGCCCTCAAAATATTGTACTAAATACCATAGCCTAGTTGGGTTGGAATAATTCAACTATTGCGGCCCTTGAGATTTCCCCCTTGAAAGAAAAATGAGAAATGATTGATGTACTAGGTGGGATCCTGAATTGTAACATGATCAGCGGCAATAAGCAATTCTGTTTACATGCCGGATGATGTTGTCCGGTTTATCCGCTGAGCACCTAACTTTGGAGCAGCAGGTTTAGCACCCCGCCCTCTGCCACTTGATAAGGGCTTGGCCTTGGTAGTGGGTGCAGGAGCAGCGATGGCAGCCCAAGGATCATCATCATCTGTTACACTTGATTTCAAATTTAAAGGTTTTGATGTTTTTGGAGCAGGAGCTGCTATGGAACCCCACAAATCATCATCTTCATCCTTTCTCAACTTTGATGTACTTTTGGATTGAAAACTCGCGGCTGATTTAGGCACACAAAAATTTCAGTTAGTACACACATAAAATTCACAATAACTGAATTTGAGTAATTAGGCTGGGAATGTTCCTTTTGTATCTAGGGAGTAGGGAACACGGACAAACTTTCAAGACTAAAGCACAGATCAAAAGCTAAATAAAATGGCAGCATCATTGTCAAAACAAAACTAATTTTTTTTTCAGTAGCAATTATCAAATTAATAATCCTAGCATGCAACAAAGGATCAAAGTTCATGCATGCCTTATCAAAAGGTGACCAAAAGCTTAATTCAATCAAAAGTTGCAACCAGAACTAGTAAATCATACAGTCTCATCAATCACTTTGAGGATTGTCAATAATCATTGGCACTGGCATATGAGTCTTTTTTTTAATGCTAATAAATGGACAAATAACTTCCAATCTGACATCCGAAAATTATAAATTGTGACAAGCAAACAGGGAAATGAGGAATCCTCACAAAACTACAAATAGTCGAATAATTAATACCTAGCTTTGTCTGAGAAACAGGTTGAGAAACCGGCCGCCTTTGAGCTGCTTGAATGTTTGCAAGAGCTGGAGTTGGTTTCATTTCTTCAAGTGGCTCCAGATCATCCCACCCATCCTTATCATTTTCACGCTCCTCTTCGAGTCCATTCTCCAGTTCCCCCCAGCCGTCTATTGATGTTGGGGAAGTAGGGACAGGTTGCTCAGCAAAATCTGGCGCAGACCTTACGCGAACAGGTGCTGTTGGAGGAGTGTCTGTAACTAGAATACCCAAAAAAGAAGTTATATAAGCACGAGTTAAATTGTAAAGATTTACTCGGAATGAAGCAAAACAAATTGCATAGATTTTCCTCAAAGGTGGGATAATGGATAGGGAGATCATGCAAGAGATCTTCAGTTATGCTTCCCATCACGGTTTCTCAGCTTCTCATTATTTTCTTCATTTAATGAGTTTGATTTTTTTGGGCACATTAAATAAGACAGCCCATTTCAAAAAGAAAGAGCCAAGTTAAGATATTTTTATGACCTTACCCCCATCATCCACAAGAAAACGCCTTTGTCATTAAACGTGAGAGGTTCACTAGACATGAAGATAAAAAAATGGACACGCACCACAATTTTAGCTTACTTTGTCTCATAAATAGGAGCAGCTGCTCAATTTTCTACTAAATTTATACAAATATGAGAGAGAGAAACCAGTTCTTTAAACACTTTCCTGCCTCTGTCAAAATTTCATTATTCAAAAGGATTTCATCATCTCAATACATTAATAAATGCAATGACGCACTTGTAATTCCTAAATCGCCTACGTGCCAAAATGCGCATTAAAGGCGAAGACATTATTCCAGGGCAGTATTAGCAAACTGAGTGACTGAAGTTGGTTGCAAAAGTAATACCAGGATTTAAAGTCACTCTCTTCATTCTTATTAATGAGCCTCAATCACTTTGTTCATCAGAATTAAGGAAAGTAATTAATTTAGTTTATAATGATAAATTTGTCCAAAATTTATATTTTTTAGAAACTACCTTTGTTTGCTGAGTTATGAAGCTTAGCAGGTAAAAATGGAGGGGGGAGGGGAAGATTTAATCACATACTAGAGGAATACACAAAGGTAAATCATATTTAAAATAGCCAAGAGACCGATCATCTGTCATACCTGAGCTGGCATTAGCAGATGTTGGAGTATCTGCTGTAGAACTCACAGAAGAGACTGGAGCATGATCAGAAGGTTTACCCTTCAGAGTCAAGGAACTCATAGCCCATCTACACAATGATGAGAGTAAGTCAGAAACCATAATGCAAAAAACCAGCTCAGCAGCTTAGGTGCAATTAAAGAAGACTAAATCCTCAAGACTGTTTAGACAAGACAACTACTGCCAGGTTCTTTTTTTTGCAACTGATTAAGTACCTTTCCTAAAGTGGCATAACAAAAGATAGCATCATTTAACTAGTTTATATACTGAAACTTGCAAAATGTATACACAACCCTCCCAAAGTCCCAACATAAAGAAAACTTTTTATGTTGTATAATATACCATCATATCAAGAGGAGTGCTAGCAACACACACACACACTCTCCATTAGTTGAAATACCGGTCGGCCCCACTAATTTTGTAACGGAACCCACCAAATAAGGAAGGGAGACTACATAATTAGCAACACCCACGAGAATTTCACTCAATGAGAGAGAGAGAGAGAGTTTTAGCTATTATTTACTACTAATATTCTACATAAGTAGACAAGAAAGAATTCATGCATTTTTAATTGACTATTTAGAAGAGAAAGAAGAGCAACTTCACCTTAAATAGTGTAAACTAAATTCCTTAATAACAAAACTCAAGTTGGCACTACTTATTCTCTGTTGTTTAACATGTGACAGCCTGGCCACAAAAATTTTAACCAACTTACCCAAGTAAACCAGCATTTCCTGGAATTGAAGAGATCCCCATGCTAGTTCCCTCAGTAGCCTCTGCTGTATTTGTCTAAGATATGAGCATGAACATCAGTATCACAATTCACCATTAAAGGTGGCAACAAATTGCCACTGCTAAGGAGTTATTGAAAGTTACAGATGATCTACAAAACTCCAAATGCTTGCCTGCCATGGGCCCTTTTAATTTGGTGCAACACTAAACTAATTAAGTGGTAATTTTTAATATTAGGTTATTTTGGTAATTATTTGATACAGATAATGATTGTCAAACACCCACAATTTCCCATGGCTTCAACCCTTTTGCACACTTGCATTGATTTTTTGCAAATATTCTCACTACTACGATCAGGAACATGGCAGTGCATAAGAAAAAGAATACTCTAACCGTACAGACGTTAAGTATGGCGTTCAGCCGTATGCCCATGCAAACCATCCTATATATTATTAGTTTAAATGATGACAAGCAGGCCTTAGGGGACAACCAGTAAATGCAGAACAGTTACAATTTCTTTAAACAATGAAATTTCCTACTGATAAATTTGTAACAAAGGTAAAGCAGGAACTAGAAAGCATCTTCTTGTACATTGCACAACTATTTCTAGATTTAGGTAAAATCCAAAAAATCTAAATTAAAAGAGAATTTTTTTAATTATAAGGGAGATATGAATAAATAATTTAGGTAGAATAAAAAAATATTTATTAAAATAGAAACGAAAGAGTGATTTAGTGCACAAGGCTCCCACCTAGTTGGATACAGTAAGGGTCCTTATAAGCAGAGAGAGGCTGTTTCCAAGATTTAAACTTGTGACCTTTCGATCACAAGGAAACAACATTACCTTTGCACCAAGGCTTGCCCGTTTAAATTCTAATGTTATTAATTCAAAAACAACTTCAATTTTGAATTTATAACAACTTAAGAATGACTAATTATTCCTTAAGGGAGAATATGCTTTTGGATATCTAAAAAAGAGTAAAATGGAATAAAATAAGTTGGGATAGAACAGAATTACGATTCCATTGTTTGGATAATTTTATGATGGAATGAAAAAACGGATCGGTTCATCCCATACCTGAGTTGGAAGGGGGGAAAGGGTATCTGATAAAATGAAATGGATACCCATGCCATTTTATTTTTAACGATCCAATAAATGGAAGCTGGTATTATTTCATTTCATCTCACTCCTTTCCGTCAATCCAAACATAGCCTTTAAGATAGCGTATTCTGATTTAAAATATTGGAGTGGATTTACATGAAATCAGAAGTAGGGTTCTAAAGAATTAACTCTGGACTTAAATTTATATTCTTCTCAAAGATATACGTCAATATTTAGAACCATATTATGCAATTGGGTAACAGTCAAAAAGAATTTCATAGTATACCTTTTCATAATATTGCTTCGCCACCTGCAAAAATTGATCAACAGCTTGAAATGCCTTAGATCGCACATCACTGTTTCAATCATGACAAGATTAACATATAATCACTGAAAAAGGTGAAAAATTCGAAGGACAATAAAGATCTCTATTTAGAATATGAGGATTGGCAAAACATACAAATTAGCACATAGCACAAATATAAAGAACATCCCTTATTTAAGAGCCTAACGTAAGAAAATTAAAACATTAAAAAAAAGGAATTAAGAAGCAACTGCGCAAGAAAAAAAGGATTTAACCGACTAAAATATATTAGTTATTGAGAAATCAATTTACTTGCAAGCTTGACGACAAATTGCAAGAGAATATAAGAAAATAAAGCATCGGCAGGATATAACCTGTCAGGATCAATTGTGAGTACAACAATATTAGGAAGAATCCGAGTTGCAATTTCAGTGATGTCATAGTAGGAACTGGTGGCACATAAAGCCATAATGCCTGTAAATTAAAATTAAAATGGTGAAAAATACATTTTGTTGAAAACTGAAGAAAAAATGTAATAGGCGCACCGGTGTAAGTCTAATACCTGCTCCTCTAGCAGGTGGAAAGGTATCACGTAGAGCACGGACAGTGAATGCATTAATCAACACTCTTTTTCTTGTCTGAAAAAAGGCTCTGAGAAGTTATTAACCAATGGATAATTTCTAAACAATAAACGCATGTATATCAACTATCCGAACTAGAAAACATCATTTAATCATACCCCTTCGTTTAAGTAGGATGCAATGTTTCCTAATAAGATGGTAGTATTTGTTCGTATAGCTGGTTCTTCATCGACCTACAGAACATATTGGAGATTTTATAAAGTTTTGAAAAGCAAAAACCAGGAAAATTGTTCACTTTCCCAGTCAGCTTTCATGGCTCACACATTAATGGTTGAAGTTAGTACCTGTAACCTTGACATATGCTTTAATAATGACCCTGAAAAGGTCCTTTGGGACAGCTGCAATTATGAGACAAATAACATTTTAACAAATAAAAATTAACTAACAAAGATTCATCAAGTAGAAGAGAAGATTTGGGATGGAAAAGAAGAAAAGGATCAGTAAAGATAAAGCAACTCTTAATAAGTGGGTTGATGTTTGACTCAACTCACAAAACTGAATTGTAAGATATGGATTGATCCTACTAATATATTATAATTTATTCTTATTATAAATATAAGTAGGGTGAGGATTGCACCTTACTAAGATATTATATACATAGGGTGAGGATTGCACTCTACTAATAAAGATTCATCAAATAGAAAAGAAGATTAGGGATGGAAAAGAAGAAAAGCAACAATAAAGATAAAGGAACTCTTAATAAGTGGCTTGATCTCAGCTCAACCTCACAATACCAGCTTGTCAGGTGAGGATTACACCCTACTTATATGTTATAATTTGGTCTTATTTATATACAATGTAGGATCTCCAACACAAGTCACGCTGAGGAATTAACATCTTAGGTGTGTGATTAAATATTTATCAAGAACCCAATAACAGTAGCATAATAGCCCCAAAGAATTTGACTAGAATAGGCTATTAATATTTTTTATACTATCTTAATAAGTGGGTTTATGCCTGTCTAATGCAACCTCACAAAACTGACTTATAAGATGAAGATTGTACCCAACTTATATATTATAATTTGGCCTTATTGCTAGTTGATACGAGATCTCTAACAGAAAAAAAAAAAAGCTTTCAAAAACACAATATTTTATTGAGGTTTTGTCAAGAACCAAAAATTGAAAAGAGTAACAAAAGAAAGATTTCATTGAATAGAATGAAAAGAATAAGAAATAGAAGAACACTCTTCTCCAAGGGTTCTCCTTCTTTTCACAAAGAGCTAATGCTCAACTTATAATTGAACATCTCACCCTGTCTCCTATCCTTCTTCCTCTATTTATATCAAACTAACACCTCAACGAACTAACTTCTCCTTTCCTTATATCCTAACAGGTTCACTAGCATATATTGAGGGATAATATACACTTTGTTTTCATTAATTTATTTTTCTTGGTAGTTTTTATTTCTGTTCTTTTGTTTAGGAGAGTTCTTTATCCTATGTTCTCTGCGTAATATTTTGTCTTAATTAGATTCTTCTTTTATATAATACAAAAAACCAATTTTAAGAGTCAATCAGAATTCAAAGACAATTCGGTATTTTAAATTTGAATGACAAGAAACCCATTTATCACATTGATGTGCATTCAACATCAATTAAGCAAACCCAACATCATTCAACGTCTTTGAAAAAAATGTAATGTATCTTGCAAATAAGCAATAATTTCCCAAAATTTAATCATTCCCAAACACTTATTCAAACACAGATTAGTGTAGTTCTAATAGCAATAGCAGCTTCTCCGTGATGCTAATTTAAGCCATGTCAGGCAAAACATACCATGGAAACACCAGAAAATTGTTACTAACAATATAACTGTAATAACAAATTTTGAGTGCCTGAAATTCTAATTACTCCAATAGCACCTCTCATTTTTAATGTAAAATTAGAAGACAAAAAAATTTGCCAGCATGAATATTAAAAGGCATACCTTTGGAGCCAGAATTAGCATGGACTTGAGAGTAAGTTCCCTCAGAAAAGCAGATGTATCAGAGAACCCGGTAGCAACATGAGGGTAAACCTGATCATAAAATGTCAACAATCGAAGCAACATATCCACATTGATAAGATGAATCTTCATATATTATAGTACAGAAAAAAATTAAACAATCTTATTCTGACAACATACCTGCTCATCAACAACTTGTGCCGATAATGACTCCCCATACCGATCAATATGTTGTAGAAGTCCAACTCGAATAGCTCGATCATTTGATGTAAAAAGTTTAACGATGGTTGGAAGCACCTATATATTATATAGTGAAATCCCATACAAGGATGAAATGAGTCCTTGTTAGTGAGACTAAGAAAGAAGGAAGAGAAGGGACATCATAGAGGTATGGAAGTTGCTATACACCTTGACACGGAACTCCTCGGCTGACAGCCCAGAACCCATTTTCAACAATGCAGTCAAAGCCGGGGCAGAAGCTGAACCATATTCAAGTGCAGAAGCTAATAAAGGAAGTAACTGTGAAAACCAAACATCGTCGCATTTATCAATCTGGATAAAATGTGGAACATATTAAAAGTTTAAAATTTGAACTTGCAAAGAGACCTTTTTCAACACAATCTGCTGAGGAAGCTGCTCTGACAAATTTGGAAGCTTGCGGAAGAAAGTCTCTTTCTCAACACTATCTTTCAAACTAAGAATTTCCATGAAATGTATCGTGTCTACTAACTTATTTTGAAAGTACTCTGCACGTCCAGTACCAACAAACTTAAAAGTTGCAGAGATTTATATCAGGACAGAAAACAATAACTATCAGAAGTTCAAACAAGAAAACAAGCATTTAGAATGTGGTATAGATTGTTGAAGTGGATTTTATTTTAGCTTGTTTTCACCTGATCATGAAGCAGAAGAATTCCCTCCTAAGTCCTAAATTTGAAAAAGCTAAGATCAAGTTATATTAGAAAGTGCTTCCAACAACACTATCATATAAACCATAACCTCTGCATGCATGTAATACTCTACGCCCCCTCCCCTTGATTAGTCCTCTTTTCAAGAAAAGTCATTAAATTTCTCTACTCTCTTGTATTCAATCTATTCAGGAAGTTAGAGCTATACAACATATTCCAGTTTTAACTGCATTCTGATAGGCTAAAAACTTTACATGAATGCATTAAATCAAACAAGAAATCTCTATCCAAAAATGCTATGCAACCACCTCAAAAACCCTTTAGCTATATGTTAGACCTTTGCATCAGGAGGATAGGGAGAGTCAAAATTCTGTTAGAGAATGGAGGGTCTATGTTAGAAGGAAGCGTATTAGTTAGTTATTGTGTTAAGACACTTAGGCAACAGTTAGACAATTAGAATTTCAGGAGGTTAGAGGCAGTTAGGAGCGGTCGGTTCCCTGTAAACCAACTCAGGGTGTTTTTGGTTGGGGAAGCTTGAATTTTGGAAGGTGGAACGATTGTAATCTATGTGAAAGGAAGTCATATTCCTTTGTAAATTCTGTGTACTCTTTTGATACAGAATTGAATAAAAGTGGAACGATTGTAATCTATGTGAAAGGAAGTCATATTCCTTTGTAAATTCTGTGTACTCTTTTGATACAGAATTGAATAAAAGTTTTCATTCAGAATTTCTCTTGTTCAACTATTTTTCTGGCTGTTCTTGGTGTGTTTTTTTTTTTTTTTTTTTTTTTTTTTTTCCCTTTGTTTATTTTTTTTTTTTTAATTTCCATTCCTATTTTCCCCTCCAGTTTTTTTTTTTCTTTTTTTTCTTCTTTTTTTTGTTTTGTTTTTTTTTTTTTTTTTTTGTGTTTCTATCACTATGACTAATACTATCTTGTCAAATGCCAATCCCATGTCTCCCATCCAGTTTTTAACTACAGTTTATGACAATTCCAACGCGGTAAAGTCAGACCAAATGGAAAATACCTAGATATAACAAGAAAAATTTTAAGTATCCTTATAGAAGAATATACTGTATCCTATAGCATATAGGACGACCTGCAAAACAATCCTTCAAAGTTCAAACAAAGAAGTAAACTACAGTAATGCTAAGCTAACATAGTTTCTGTAAGAAATAATTATAAGTATACCAAGAAGCACTCACCGCTGTTTTCTATAAGCTTTGATGTATTTAATCTACGAGAGGGTACAGAACTCAGCAGCCGCTGGTAATCTGGAAGCAGAGACTGTAAGCCAAAAACAAAAGATATACAGAGATGAAGAATGAATATTTCATTAGAATGAGATATAAAAAAGTAACCAACAGAGTAAAGCTTCACATAAACATTACATGCAGTATTAAGACTGACCTTAGGAATGGAGACAGTGTTCCGTAACTCCTCCGTTTTGCCCAACTTTAAACCAGAGAATAGCTCATAGATTAGACAACCTATAAAATAAGAATTTGTTGGTTTTGAGAGGTCTATTCCGTGAACCAACAATATCTGTGCAAGATTACATGGTTTGAACTAATATTACTAATGGATGGACCAAAGGTAACATTTTTTTTTTTTTCTGATAAACATACTCTTAAAGAATACTGGAAAGAAGGGGATTGGTTTAGTTAACTTATATAGCACCACTTCTTTATGGAAGCATCTATAAAGGACCAACTCTCCAAAAGCTTAGGCAGTTAGGTGATGGTTCAAGATTGGTTTTATATTACTAGCATACCTCCTTGCAAATGAGCCTTTTGGATAAGAAGCATAAATAATTTACATGCTGAATCTTCCTCTTGCTGAAATTCAGCTTTTAGAAGAACAAGAAGCAGGGTTGGAGGATCAAATTCATCACCATTTTATCATAGAAACTTTGATAACATGTCATGCACCAACTCTTGGAAAAGCTTAAGATGTTTGGTGAAGGTTCGGTATTCAGTTTTTATATCTTTAGTAACAAAATTAATGTAGTTTCACAAATACATTAGTTTCTTTTTATGGCCACCTATATATGAAAAAGAGTTCTAAAATACAAGTTGTGGGCCCCATGGTACAACCATATTTATTAGGCTAGTAACGAGACATGAAATGGCACCATCAGCAAGCAGGAGAAACTGTAACAATACCAGAATGTTAATTGGTTCCATTCTACCCAATATTTTAAACTACCATCATTATCCATTATAACTGAGAATAACATACCCATGCCCCAAGAATCAATGGCCCACGGAGGAGACTTCTTAATTCCAGCCCAGTCAGATTTTGCCAGTTCCATTGGTTTGTATTGTGTTCCAACAAGCCATGCATATTGCTGAATGGAAAACATGCGAGGAATATATATTAGGTTTCTTCACTGCTTGAGTTTTTTTTTTTTGAACGATAAAAGGTCTCACAAATCCTAGCAAATGCCCTCCCCATCCCTACCCTGGGAAAAAAACTCCTTCTTTCAAGAGAGAACACATGTCTATAGCTTGAGAACAAGTTTTGATGTCACACTTGGGTCTGCTAAAGTGTAAGGCCATCGTGACCTTTTTTAACCCCATACCAAGAAATCTACCCTAAAGTTGACAAGAAAAGAAGGTATTACATCCAAACACTAAATTACCAGCATTTGCCCAGAGGAAGTTTCGTTATTCCCATCAAACTCTGATAGAACATCAAAAGCATGGAGTTTCCAGTCCATAGTTTGTGTGACCACAACACTTGCCAAGCAAACATTAGCATGAACCTGCAACACCCAAAGTTTGTCAAGAAAAAACCAAAATAGTAACCAGTGAGCATAAAAACCATATTTAGATTAGCTCATGAACACTCACCAGTTTACAATCGTTATTTAAGAAGCTCACAGCCTTTGCTATTTGATGCAGGCCCCAAGCATAATATTCATCCCTACAACCCCAATAAGGAGTAAAATATAACAAACGAATACTATTTACTCAATTCAAAAACCAATTGATACAAAACAACAAAATCAAAGTCATAGCTTTCATCCTGCATAATTTCAATTCAATGTTACACTCGAAAGTTGCCAAACAATGGTTTAGCAACTGAAGTACATCATGAAGCGGGAACTCCATTGATACCTTTGGGTACCTTCTAGACGTAGCTCCTTAATCTTGTCTGTCAGGGGCATGACAGGCTCGGTCACCATATAAATTGTAACCTTGGGAGAACCAGCATCAACAGTTTCAATCTCTGTGCTGTGAAGAAAAGACAAAATATTCGGATGCCTAACCTGAAACAGTGCACCATCAGAAAATCATCCCAAATTTGAAACCCCGCAGCAACACAATACAATCAGAGCTTACAGTGCGTAGACGCTTAACACCATTACGACCCGCAGCTAAATGTCCATCCTGAGCATTGCTCCCAGACAGCGAAAATATTGACACTGGAGAACCATCATCCTGAAACCAAAACCAAAACCAAATTGAAGCTAACATTGACATAAACATTATGCACGTATAATTGAACTTAGGAGTTACCTGTTTGCGAATAAGAAAAATTGGTGAGATTGAGGTACCTTGGAGGTGCCGCGAAAATGAAGCCAGGAGCCCCAAGCAGAAGCGTAAGGTTCGCCGATATTGTACGGAAGATCTTTGAGGCCGGTGCCAGATCCAGCCACCACCTCTTTCAAGAATTTGAACATTGCTTCGATCCACGATCACGATTCTGATCTGATCACTCATCAACCACGCACGCTACTACCTATAACAACTATAACCCCTCTGCCACGCTACCGTTTCAGGATCTGAAACATACAACACTCTTCCTCAACAGGAGGAGAAATTGAAGCAACTACCATCGTGGAGGAGGGAAATCAAATGCTCATATGTTAACTTTCATTGGTTCTATTTATTTTTTACTAGATAAATTATTTAATGGGATTCAATTTTTCTCTCCATCACCTTTTTCTTCTTCTCCAATGAATTTATCAAAATAAATTCTTGTAAAACAAGTAATCATTTGATTCAGCGTGTGTAATTTACTTTATGAAGACAGAAAAAATAAGTTTGGTTGCACTATTAAGGGAGTGCTAATGCTAATGTAGCATATGAAGGAGTTTTTCCATTCTAAATATTTGGTTGGTGTTGCACTAGATAAATCTGTTTCGTAATTACGGATATTTTTTATTTGCGAGCCACACAATTTGAGTTACCTCACTTGTGCAAAAAGCGGTAATAAATACCTCTATTGTTATTTGTTTGTGTTCATGAAATAAGTTTAATTTAAAGCATATAGTAAATACTTGGACATAACCACCTTTCCAAATACCACCCACTAATAAAGGAGCAAGGTTGGTCATCTTGGAGTGATTTGCAATTTATATTTTATATACGTATCTTTATAAACGGGAAGGGTCTCATGCAAACGTATAATACTAAGTAATTTGCAATTTCATTACCACAAGATCAAATTTTAATCGGGTTGCACAGTTGGGCAAAATAGTAAACCAAAAACTTAAAGATATATCCAGCTCAGTTGTAAAGAGAATCAAGACCCCGGAGCATTGAAAAACAAGTTCTACGGATCAAATTTCCAAGGTTATATATTCCTCTGAATGTCAAACAATCTGTGCACTACTCCTATATCAAATGAGATCAGTGAGACGGTATTTTAAACATTTCGGAATAGTCATGCATGGCACTTCCTTATTCACAAGTTTTCGTGAATTATGTCCTTTAACTGCAGAGAGAGAACACGAGGAGGGGGAGTAAAGATTTGCTTTGAAGATTAAATTCATCCCCTAACAGTATATTATTGAACCCAGAGACCAATAGTAAATAGAACTAATGAATCTTTACCAAAGAGGGTAGAGTGGTATCCTTGGATCAGAAGAAGCTTGTGCATCAGTACTAAACAAAATGTTAAAATAAATAAGTGCAACGTGATACATATGGGCATACTCATATCGGGGAAATCCACATAAAAGGTTTGTATTAAACATTCTTCACGGACTGCTTGTTTTCTGTTTGGCCTTCTCAATGAGGGGCTTCAGCTGCTTCTTCTCCGCAAGAATCTTTAGAAAGTTAAACAAAAAGGGTATGTAGTTGTGTTTCCTACGAATATTTTCTGTTTTCCATTTTTTGAATTTTTCTTCCTCCATCAAGATCTTCTCAGTAGCAGCTTCAATCCCAGCATTCACTTCAGAGAGGGAATTGTTCAGTGCCTCAAAATTGCTATTGTCCACTAGTCTATCCGACTTTGATGCTGCCAGCTGCTGCAGAATGCGCTCCCTCCTTTTTTGAAGCTCCTTCAGCTCAGCAGTGTACATCTCTTTCCTGTTCTTGATGACTGCCAGGAGATTAAATCTTATCTCACTTTGGGAATACCTTTCAATGCGCTCCTGTATCATAGGCTGCGCCATCTTCAGCCATTCCACATCACCCTGCCCACCAGAGCACTGACCAAGGCTGATAGGACCCTCCTTCAATCCATCAAGCTCGTATAACACCCCATCAACAGGTAGATAGCTTATGAAATGGTAAACATCATCATCTTTAGTGGCAACCTTTTGCTCGTCAGGAACAAAAGGTTCTGGCCTAGCAAAGCTGTTATGGGCTGTTCGTATGGCTTCACTATTATTGATGGCCAAACCTTTTAGTTCAGGAGGAAAGTTCTTGGTAAATTCTTTCAATTTTGTCAGCTCTGGACCAATGTCAATATCTGGTGAATTCATAAGAATGGACAAGATCGCTTGGGTTGCACAAGCATTATTTATTACCTACAAATGAACCACAAGATCAATAAAATCACGCAGACAACAATTAGGATTTTGGATTTCAATTATTAGAAAAGTAACAATAACCTGGCTAGCAAAAAACAAGTTAGGGTTGGGATCTTTGATTACGACTCTGTCATCCTTTTCTCCTGGACGCCATTTGAAAAGAAAAATCAACCCATAAACAGGCCTGAAATCGAGGATAAAATCCCCAAAGACAGATAGAAGGCAAACGTTCATAAATATTATCATAACATATGGAAGTTCAAAACTAGCTGAAATAGCACACCAACCTTAGGCTGTTGAGAGAGTCAATGTCCAAAGAATAGAGTTCCTCAACCTGCCAAGACATATTGGATTGAGGATAGCATTCACAAAAAATATTCTAAATGGAACCAAAAGGAAAAAAACTGATTTTGCCATGCCCTGAAATTTTGTCAGATTTATTTTGGATCACAAATTTTAACAAATTCCATGGTCATCGAATTGAAAATTCAAATTGATAATTTTCTAGCAGTTTTCAGTCTGATATTAACAGACTCAGAATGATTCCGAACAGCCATGCCTTGAATTGGCAAGAAATGGCAATCAACAATGTGCTTTTAACTCGTGAATATAAATCCTTTTTGAACAGGTAAAAGCTTTTCCTGCTTTTCCTAAGGACATGCAGAGGTAGAAAGACAGTCCATGTCCCCTTCCACTTCCACAGCATAATTTTTCATTTTCCCTACAGGTCATACTTTCTTGTTCGAAAAGCAATCCCCCAGCCCATAGAACTTTTATGAGAAATCTAATTTCAGATAAAGGTATTCCACCTCCTCACAAGCCCTTTAATTTTACAAAGGTCGTCTTCTTTAACTCCATAAATTTTTATCTTTTTATTGCTATTAGGTTGACGTACAGCCCTTTTCATTGTTTATGCTCATCTACCATGCTATCACCTTTTAAGATATGTTTTGAACAGAGAGTGTCCTTCTACTTTAGAGGGGTTTGGAGGCGCTTTTGATGGTTCATTACTTCATTACAAATTTTGAGAAAGCAAGGAGACCCACATTTTCAAGACAATATGTGGAATCTACATAGTTCCCTTGATGCATTCTTTATTCTGTTCATTTTCCTTCTATATCATTTTATAAGGTTTGGAGGGTACTTTTAGCTTCCCCTGGTTATTTACATTATTATAGATGCTAGTACAAAACAGACTGCAAAACAAAGACTTCGCAAAAACCTACCACAATAACAATACTAACAAACACAACACATTGCCAATTAAATATCTCTGCAATGTTGATACTAAATGCCAACCAAACATGTTCATGGGATAATATTCCTAAGCACAATAGTCCCAGGAATGCAACATTGAAATAGGAATGCAACATTATACCTTGAAATATACATATCCCAACATGTCTTTCAGTCTGTATTTGGGAGTTAGGTTTTAGAGGGACAAGCAGGAGAGGGTAATTTATTGATTCCAAATTAACAATTATGCAAAGTTCATAAAAATAAACAAAATAATCTATCATGCCATTTTAAAAAATAATAATTAAAATTGAGAATATTTATTAATTTATCAAAAATAAAATTGTTGTCCCCTTCCCTTACCCTTCAAAACCCAATTCCCAACTACGCCCTTAGGGAAGCAAAATCTCCTAAACGTGTAACAAAGACCAACATCCCACACCAAGACGAAGCTAAAAACAATGAAAAATAGATAAGTCCAACAAAAATACCTGTACACCTTTCACTTGCATTTGCTGAATAAGCTCTGTAAACACGCCTGGGTAGAAGAAGAAACAAAAATCAAACTCTAAAACTATGTACCAATCAGCATCTATATCAAACAAAATACTGCATGCACCATGAACCCTAGTAAAAAAAGTCATGAACTTTGCATACCGGGATCGGACTCAATGGTGCACCAAGACATGATTCTGAATTGTTACAAGCAACCTGCGACCAAGAACTCAACTTCAGGTGTACGATTTTTGAAAAAATAAGGTTAATTTTAGTCTCGCTTATCGCCACAGAGATAAACAAATCTCATTCCTAATCTTCTCTCAGTGAACCACAGAGATATTTCACATAGATACAAACACGCTATGAATGAATGTTTTCACAATAAAACGACAGGAAAAAAAAAAAAAAAAAAAAGAAACCAAGATAACCACACCCCCCTACCTCCCCATATC
>Ga0099824_1006613_pt1 | contig 15815 bp, 10 predicted proteins | sample SiratrowhiteBW_FD_76837 | JGI IMG/M metagenome (GOLD analysis project Ga0099824, IMG submission 76837) | Root nodule microbial communities of legume samples collected from California, USA - Siratro white BW | ecosystem: Host-associated > Plants > Roots > Nodule | place: USA: California...
AATAATAAAATAAATATTATTAATAACATTATTACTAGATATTATTAATATTATTTATATTTAAATAAAATTGTTGTTATTATTAATAACATTATCATTATTATTATTAATATTATAAATATTATTAATAATGTTAATATTAGTATTATTATTAATTATAGAAATTATAATTACAATAATAATAATAACAATAATTATAATAAGAATACTAATAATCATATTATGACAATAATGTTGCTCTGGTTTAGTAGTAAGTTCAGTTTTGTTGGTGCATGTGGGACTTGGGTTTGAATCTCACTTAATGCACATTGTTAATAAAACTAATTAAAAAAATAATAAAAATAATTCTAAAAAATAAATATACTAAAAATAAAATATAAAAGTAGTAATAAAATTGAAAAGAAAAAAATTTCAATTTTTTTTGTAGTGGGTGTTGAGTGATTGAAAAGTTAATAGTAGTGGTAACTCATTCTATTAGAATCTGAATCTGAATAAACTTTGACTACCTTAACAACTAACATGCATTGATTAGTACGAGAATACATTTTATTTGCAAACGATGGTCTATTAATGTTGATTCGATTGGTACTTATGCGTAGATGTAGTCATTACTTCTGATATCAATCACCTGCGAAAGGAAAACATGTTCCATATAAAGTGATAGTTCGATTTAAAGTCATGTTCATCATCGTTAAGATATAATTAATATACTAATATCATAAATGATGTGTGAAGAAAATTATATAAATTCTAATAATACAAAAAGAATACATATTTAGGGTAAGTTAAAAGTCGACTCTAACAAATAGAAGTTAACATTGATTAGTTAATGATGTTAGATTTGAGTTGTGCATGCAGGAGATTTTAAAATCATAAATGTTAATTCATTAGTATAAACTTGTTTAGGTCGACTCTAACTACTTGTTACTTTATCACTATTTTTTAAATTAATTTTTAATTAAATAGTCTAGCGTTAGTGATTACAATATTTTTTTTATTTTAATATTTATTTAATTTGGTGTTAACTACATCGACATTAAATCAAATTTATTTTTAATATTAATTTAATTTGCATGGGTATGGGTGAAGTTGATGATAGTAGTTTTAAAAAATGTTTTTCATACAATGCATCTATCCTCAATAGAAACAACACAAAAAAGATAAATAATTTTTGTTTAATAGATGAAGAAGATAAGTATGAATGAGACAAATGAATTTAGATGAAGGAGATGAGTGTAGATGAAAGAGATGTGTGAAAGAAGGAGATGCGTGTGATCAAGTTTATTTTTTTGATTATTTTGTGTTTGGGTCGTGTCTTAGTTGCTAAGCTGTGTTTTTCTTCTATTTGTTTTTGTTGATAGCTTGTTTTTAGTTGGGCCTCACTATTTTGAGTCCACTAGTTTCTTCATGTGTGTTTCTTTTGTATTTTGCTCATGGACATGGTGTTTTTTTAATTAGAATTTAATTTTGTAGATCTTTTTCATTTTCTTCCTAACCCTAATTTTCTTCTTCTTTCTTATTATATGTTGTTATCTTCCTCCACACTAGTTTTTCTACATCATTCCCATGCATCGCTTATTCTCTTTTATTACTTTGTTATGGTATCAAAGTTATCCTTTTGAAGAGTTTGTTGCATCTTCCGATCTTTTTGGTTTCTTTTTCTTTCTTCATGTTTTATTTTTCTATTCTTGCTATTTTTCATTTTTTTTTTCATAATGGTTGAAGATCAACTTGCAAAGACCTTTTTTTACCTTCTTCCGCATGAAAATCTGACTACTCCTTTGGTCTCGTTAGTTTTAGAATTTACCAATTATCACTTGTTCGAGCGGACTTATGATCACCACCACTCTTAACACCAAGAACAAAGTAGATTTTATCCATGGTACAACTCCTTAACCAGCTAAAACTAACCTACCTTTTCAACGTGGAGTCGTTGCAACCATATGGTTATCTCCTGATTAGTTCACTTCGTTTCTGTTCAAATCGATCAAAACATTACATGGTTGGACAAAGCCCGAGACATATGAAAAAGATAAGGTATTCTCAAGGGATTTCTCAGGTCTCTGATTTACAAATGGAAGCCTCAACCCTAAGCCAATGTGACTTTTCTGTTATTGAGTATTTTACCAAACTCAAAGTTATTTGGGTTGAATTAGATAATTTTAAGCATGGCCCTGTTTGCGTTTGTTCCATTAAATATTCTTGCTATGCTTTTTTTTTCTATTATTTCCGAAAGAGAGAAAGAGGATCAAGCATACAATTTATTTCGAGGTTTAAATGATCAATACAACAATATCAAGACTCACCTGCTTTTAATGGAACATATTCTTTTTATAACGATTTTTTTTTTTTTTCTTTGTGGATCAATAAGAAGATTTACACATTGTGGGAGAAATGATCACACTATTAAGACCTATTACAAGAAACATAACTATCCTATTAGACACAAACTTTATAATGGTAAAACTTCACAAGTTAAGAATATTGTTGATCAAGAAGATAATGCTAATGATAAAGATCAAAATAATCAAGACGTTGGCGATATTAGTCTCAGCTCAATAGCAATATCAGATCTTCTCTAATATATTAAAGGATAACAATCTTGCTAACTAAGGTCAAGATAATCAAATTAGTTTTGTCTCCTCTTCTATATCGGCTCACCAAGCTCTGAACTTGTCTCCTAACAATATCAATCCTTTAAACAAGTTTATTTTTAAACAAACATGTTGGATTTTAGATTTAGAAATGTTCGTTTAAACATAAACTTATTTAAAAAAAATGATATTACCAATTTGATTAAACTTGACTTTGGTTACCAGAATTGTTATTCTTGAATAGATCAGAGAATATCTGATATTGTTGTTAAGTGAGACGAATATTTCTAATGTCTTATTGATATTTATCATTAGCATTATATTCTTGAACAATAATATTGTTGACTTGTGAAATTTTACGATTATAAAATTTGATATGAGGAGAATGATAGTCATGTTTCTTGTATAAGTGTAGATCTTCTTATTGCCATGAGGTTTAAAACCCTTACCTTCTTGATTAGGAAAACCATTCTTTTTATAGCAAAACCATTCTTTTTATAGCAAACATACTTTGTATGATCACTTATCCCACGATCACTTATCCCACAAAAGAAACAAGTGTTCGTAGACTATATCATTCACAAAAAAATATTATATAACTATTGAACCACACAAAAGATCATTACAAGTGGAATGTGTCCTTATAATAAAAGAATATAAGCCTTGATATTGTTGCATCGATCATTTAAATTAGAAGAAATTGGATGACTTCATTCTCTTGATTTCTTTTAGAAATAATAGAAGAAACAGAACAAAAACACTTAATGAAACACTTAAATAATCAACTAGACTACGTTAACTTTATTTATTTATAATATTTATTTTAAAATATATAAGCTTCTATTAAAAAGTTAATAATAGTTAATATTAACTTAAAATTGATTAATATAACACTAACTGGTACTTTTATTTATTGAACATTATGATGGGTTTAGAGTGGATTAAGCAACTCTATTATTATAGTGAGCATAGCTTAACAGATATACATATTTTACATAAATGAATAAATTTAAAAATAATTTTACACTTAAAAAAGCTAATCATTTGCTTAAAGTCGACTTTGCTAATTCTATTGATGTGGCATTTTGGTTAACAATACTATCTAAAAAGCTAATTTTCTTTTACTCTTGTACTAAACTTTTTCTCTCTTGTATTCTTATGTGTAGAATGAATTGTGTAAAACTAAACAATCGGTGACCTAATTAATTGAACAAATCGGTTTTTGTCTGACTTGTTGAGTCATTGCTTGTTTACTCAATATAAGGTTAGACCGATTTAAAATTAGTCAGACCGATTAACACAATTATTTAATTTATGTTTAGGATAGGTAGAATTTTGTAATGTTTTGACTAGGTTAAATGGATGTATAATTTGTATATATGTTTGTTATAATTATTATAATGAGAATTTGTATTGTATCAAGAAAATTATGGTTATCTATTTAAGTCATTGATAATATTTTCAAAATAAATGTAAACAATTTATCTTTATTTTAAATAAAATAAAATAAATATATAGATAGTGAGTTTAAAAGAAATGCAAAAATTAGGTTGTTACCTAAGTTGATAGCAATAGCTCTGTTCCAACATATTTCTAGTTTATATGATTAATCTGATGATTGCAAATAAAATTGGTGAGTTGGAAAATGTATAATTGAGAGGAGAATAATGATGCAACGAAAATAAATATATGTATCTTTCAAATATGTTTTTCTTATTTGTAGAAGTAAGGAGGTGACAAAACAATATCAAATAGAGAATACTATATGGTTAATACGGTATATGTTTTAATATACAATAATTTATTTTATAATATAATTAATATGTATGTTTTGATATTTAATTTGAATTATTATACTATAAATGTATTAATCGAATTATTATTAATAATTATTTATATTCTTAATATATATTATATATTTATACAAAATTTTCTTTTGCATACAAGTTGGAGCATCCAAATATTTATAAATATATTTTTGTGAACAAAAAAATTACGTACATAATGAAATGTTGTAAGTTTTATGATTGTGAGAAAAATAAGTTAACTACTTTTGCTAATTTAATTATTAGTTCTTTTCTAATAATTTAGTGTATAATGTTAGCTATATATATTTGAAAAAAAAAATTATGTACCTAACAGATGATTATAAGTTTCATTATTGTGAGAGAAACAATTTGACTACTTTTGTTAATTTAACTAGTTTTTGTTCTATTAATTTAATGTAAACATTTAAGTTGCTTGAGTTAATTAATCCCTTTTGGAAGCTCACATAAAGGTTGTTAATCAATATTTCTTTTTATGCACTTCTAACCTTTACCCTTAAATGTGTGTATACTTTTTATACCCTTAAATGCCGAAACTTTGACTATTTATACTTTGCATTCACTGTTACCTGAAAAGGTTAAAATATACTCCATAATACTGTACATTTCTTTTAGTCATTTTTTTTAAGGCTTATTTTTATTGTTCTAATATAAATGATTTTATAAAATATTTTTATAATTTTTTTCCTGAAACATCTTTAATAATGACATTATATTTAGGTATTTTATATTCAATTATTTGCTCCACTTTTTCCAATAATAATAAACTATATTAACTAGAGAGGGGTAACAGAAACCAAATAATTGGTAGGTGTTTAAATAAGTAATTATGGATGATTTGAGAGATAAAATCATTTTTTTATAAATACAGTAACATTAATTAATTAGCTTTCTTCTTTAAAAGAATTACTTAATTTTAAATAATTTTTTTAATTGTTGTAAATGAGTTAAAAATGAATTATAAGAGAAAAATGAAAACAATTATAAAAAAGGAAAAAATAATTAAGAATCGGTATATTTTCTTATAATTTTGTTTTATATTCATCTCTTACTATTAAAAAAAGACTACAGAAAACTAACGTTTTCTGTTTTAGTTTCTTTTTAAAAAATACAAACATGAAAGAAATTTTAAAGATTTGTAAGAATAAAGATAAAAATATTACCAGTGAATATGTAAATAAATAAATAAAGCCTTTTTTAACTTTTTTGTAATTAGTTGTGTCTTACATCCATTTCTCACCGCATGCATTATACAACTTTTTATTTCATTTTCCTATCAACAACTTTTTCTTTCATTTCATCATGATAAAGCTTTTAAGTTTCTAATTAGTTTTAGTTAAACAAACAAACTGTTAAACTCTTACCAGAAAGAAATAATAATGACCCATTCATGAAGACATTTTCAGCCAACCATATGGCTCATGCATGATTCAATTCTCAAGTAAGAATGTAACTAAAATGAACAAAGATGATAAAAGAAGAACACAGACAAACCTTTGCAATTGGCGTTCTCTTTGAGACTCTAGGGTTTATGAAAACATGAAGAAGCATTGAGATATTGGCACGGCTCAATCAAACCGAACACTACACACACAAACATACAATGTTTCTAGGGCAAGGACACAAGCGTGTAGTACACATGTCTGAGTGAACCAGGCCAATATCACAATAACTACCTCATATACTTGTGTCTGCGCATTCTTTGTTCTTTTTGTGCCTGAACGAAGGCTGGTGTTTGCAGAGAAGAGAAGGCACAAGGTAAAGAGAAGAGGAGAGTGTTCCTTTGAAGGTTATGTTGTGAGTGTTGAGAATGTCTCGGCCGGGTTTTAAGATGATTTTCAAAAAGGGTGTCTGCACATAGCATTTAAAATCCCCGACTACCAAAGCATAAAGCTGGGACAACGCATTTAAACCGATACTTCTCCCTCCATCCCACTTTTTATTTCCCCTCACCAACAATTTTTTCTCTTCTATTCTATATTATAATAATGTTGTTGTTATCCTTCTATAACAAAGTCCTATCTTTTTCAAGTTAATATACTTTTATCATTCTAATTATAAATAAATAAAGAATTTAATAGACGTGTATTGTCCCTATAGAGTTTTTAGTAAAAGTTCTGTAAATTTTTTTGCTGTTTTAATCGGATTCTTTGTTAGATTTATTATATTGAAGTAAAACTTGTATGATAAACCAGACTTAAAAAATATCATATATAATTAAATAGTGATATAAAGATTACATATTATTATTCAAAAATAAATACATTGAAGATATAAAATATTTAATATTTTTTTACATTATCTTCTTATATATTTGGTTGTTCTAGACCATTAATATTTTAGCATTTCAAAGTCTAATTAATGTTTTTTTTATGACCTTATTCAATATACAATAACGCAAGTGGTACACACATCACTTTATTCTAGGAATAGTATAGTATTTCAAGACTATAACATTCTCCTTCGGTTTCAAAATATTGACCGATTTAACAATGTAAAAGAATTCAAATTTGCCAATATTTTCATCTATTAATAAAATATTATTGTGTTTCTTTTTCATATATCCTTAAATTAATTACTAAATTTTATTTATAAGATCCTATATAAACTAATTCATGGAAGAAAAATTAGTTAAATTTTAATTGAATATAATAAATTTACAATTAATAATACTTTTATTGCTTTAAAATTATCCTTATCATATTTTAATTTAAATTAATTGACTGAGACTTCTTGTGATTTATGAATATTGATATTCTCAAATTAAATTCAGAAAAACCTTCTATTATTAATTTTAAGTGTTTATTATTTTTTTCTAAGAACATGTCATTTGATTAAAAATATTTTAAAAAATATTAATTAACTCATCATTCAATAACAAAAATATTATAAGAAGGGTTAAGCAGTGATTTTAGAAGAGTTTTATAAATATGAATAGGAGAATATTTTTTTTGGTATTTATTTAAACAATGCATTTATGAAAAAAGTTAGATTACATGAATAAATTGTTTAAAAGATGGATATATTTTTGTTCTTAATATATCGTGGTTACACTGGTATCTAGACTTTGTATTCACCCATATGTCTAGGTAAGGTTTTGTGTTATTGTGTGTTCATATACCTTAGTAGTTATGAACAAAAACGTTCAATTATACACGGATTTAATATCTCAACTATTTTTTTATATATTTACTTCTCTTTTCATTAATAGAAAAGTATAAATTTAAACAAAATTATCTTTAACTTTTCAATTATTTTATATATATTTTTATAAGTAAATAAATCCTAAACCCTAAATAATATTATACAGATTATTCTTAACTATACCTATAATGAATGATATATAATGGAAAAATATTATTTAGAAAACTTACTATTATTTTAAAATTAAAGTATTTTAAACTACTATTGTACAACAGAGAGTATTAAATAAGAACAATTTAATCAAAATATAATAATATTTAATATCAAATATTTTAAAATTCATATGGATTAACTATAAACAATTAATCTTAACAAAAGGTGGGGGTGTAGTTGATAGAGATTAGATTAGTTGAGAGATATTTTGAGTTTATAATATCAGTATATCCAAAATGTAAATTGGTTATATGTAAAAAGAGAAATGAATTACTAAGAGAGAAGAAGAAGAGAGTGAAAGTAGGTGGTGGTTAGAAGTCAAAACTAGGGTTTCGAGTAAAGATAGAGATGGAGGGTAAGCAGTCAAAAGTAACCCTAGTGAGGGTGGGGATGAGCGGGGAAGGAAGGGTAGAAGTGTAATTGTATGAACTGACATGGGCACTTTTGGTTAGGGTCAAGAATGGGCAGAGAAGGAAGAAAGAGGTTGAGCATGATGGCGATACTCGTTGGCACAGAGGAACCAGAAAGACCACCACATTTAATGAGGGAATCTCCCTCTGGAATAGACAGGCTGCAACATTAATAGGCGAGGTACCCATGAAACTGTGTCTTAGAACTGTCAAAACCATTTCACTCCCCACTCTATACTTTCTTTCTTTTCTTTTCGGTTGAGAACTTGAGACTACTCATCAAGTAGTAGTAACTAATAGGGTGGGGTTGACTTGCTTTGGAGGAAAACCAATTCCATGGCTTAAAGGCTCTCTGATGTTTGCTCAATATGGCAAAGCAGTATCTCTGTTGCAATTGCCAACCCTTGTTTTATATACCACCTAGTTTGTGGTTTGGTTGATATGGTATTTATGGGAACAATTAATGATACCTTACATTAATATCTTCACTCTTTTTCCTGTTGCAATCTGGTTAGGTTACACATGCACACACACTCAACGTCTATATTTATTTTTTATCAAATTAATTTATGATCATCCTCATGAGAGTACAACTTGACCATGATTTCACATTATTTAGGGCATTTCTGTTAATGTTTATATGCTATCATGGGAATATGCTACTTGCAATATTAGAATTGGGAAACTCCAAACCAGATATGCAACAAACTTGAAAATGAAGTGGAGAACCCTTCCTTGAGATTTGAAAGAGATGTAGCCATAAATTACAGTAGATCTGGTATAAGAAGTGAGTGTATACAGTTCAAATATTTTATTTGTCTTAAAAGTGATTTTGCTATATATATGAAACTTGAAACTTGAAAACTTGATTGATTAACATGGAGAATAATGTTGTGGAAAGATGTTATTGAAATTTGAGAAAAAATGCTTTAGAAAAGTTATGTCTATAAGTAACATTTCAACAAAAAGAAGATTTGAGAGCTCTATTGGAATAAGTTTTAAGTTTGAAAGTTAAATGCTACTACAAGAAGAAGGGCTCACAAAGTTCATTTTTTTTTTTTTAATTTCTTGAAGTTGGGGGATTCCTCCCAACAATTAACACTAAAAAATTAAATAAAAAAACTGTAATGGTAGGTAAATAAGTTAATCTAAATAATATTATGAAAATCTTGTACTTTTTTTCGTGTAGCAGCTAATAAAACAGTGATTATACTATATAATGATTTGTTATATGCACAATATATTTAATATAGACAGTGCAATAATATTAAAATTAACATAGGCAGACAGGTGTGAAAAAAAAAAGCATATGACATAAGAGATGATAGATTTGTAGAATTAAACTCATGCAGAATTTGAATGGATGATTAATATTAATACTGATTAAAATAATTTTATATTGTATGTTTGTATAATCAAGACTAGTTTATTTCTCAGGATTTTTTTAGTGTCATTAGAGGTGTCTCCCATGTAAATACATCAAATTCACACAATTTAAATCAAAATAATTCATAAATTAAATTGATAGTAGTATTTTTGTCCAAACATCATTAATATACAGTTGATCTAAGTATGAGACTTTAAACAATCTCAAACTTAAGTTTTGGATAGAAAACTTCTTTTGGAGAAGATATATATTATTGAAAGATGATCAATTAAATTTTTCATTAGGGCTCAGGATGGGTTGAGTTAAAAAAGACTAAACTAAACCTGACTTACTTTTTTTTAGTCAAATATATGTTAACCGGATAAACTCACTTAAGCATGTTTTTTTTAACTTATTTTATATATTGATAGTAGTACAATTAAAGTAAATTAATTTGACTCACTATTTATAGTTGTAAAATCAAAGTTTTTGTCTATTTCACCAAGCACTCTTATAAAAATATTAAGTGAAAAATTTATAAAAATATTAAATAAAAAAGCAAAGTGTCAATCTATATAACTAGGTAAACAAATAAATTAAGTATTCAAATCATTCACACATTATCGAGCAGTATTTAGAATGATCAAATACACCTACATAGTTAGAAGTAGTAAACAATTATAACAAAAAAAGTGATTAAAAATAATAAAGAGTTGTTATGTGGATTACGGGTTAATCCATATCCAACCAGGTTCAACTCATGGATTAAATGAACAAAATTTAGTTTGACCCACATTTAAAAAAAATATATATTTTATTTTTCAACCCAACTCGATTCAAACTCGTGATGAGTCATATTGGCTCACGGATTGGAATCGACTTTGATACCTTTGGTTTTCATGACAATCTACATATATTTCACACCAATCAAATATTTCATTTAAAAATCAGATATTTTTTTATTGGCAAAAGAATAAAATAAATATGTATCACAGAGGGGTGGTTCAACCCATATATAAATACTACAAGCTAAGATTTCAGAGTGTTTTAGCAACAATACTCCTAAGACATTCCTTCAAAATGTACAACACTTTGTATCTCAATGTTTCAAATTTTACAAACATGAACCAACACCATAATAGACTTGGTTATCTAAGCAGCTAAGATACAATTATAAAAGCGGTGGTTCACCTTGATTACAGTTCTTAGTTTGTATATGAATGCAAAAGGAGTACAATTTTACTGAAAGACTTGAAGATAAAAAAGTGTGAGCTATTATGACTAAAAGTTCTACTAGAAGACTTGAAGATAAAAAAAAAGTGTGAGCTATTTATGGCTAAAAGTTCTACCGAAAGACTCGAAAGACTTGAAAATAAAATGGGATGGACCTGTAGCTATATTGTGACAACAAATCTACAATTAGCATAGTTCATAATCCAATACATGACAAAGTTAAACATATTAAAGTGGACAAAATTTTTTAAAAGAAGTTGGACAACAACAAGATTTGTACACCATATGTTTCTTCTCAAGGATTGCTTGCATATATATATATATATATTAACAATAATTTTGAAAGAATTATGTCCAAGCTGGATATGAAAAACACTTATTCACTAACTTGAGGGGAAGTGTTGAGTTATTTTAGAAAACTTTCTATGTTCATTTCACTAGTTTTAATTTTGCCATATTAATTTTAATTCAGTATTTGGGGCTTTAATTCTGTATATTTGATCTTTATTTTAGATTATAAGTCTCATACTTTGAGAGATACTATTTGATAAGTAATTGGACGATATGACATAATCCTTTAGATGCTAGTTTTTTATTATAACAAATACTATAAGAATGCAAAACGTCTAATGAAGTGTTAAGCATACAGATGCATTAGAAGAAGAGAGCTAGTACCATTAGACGTTGTTTGATAATGTCAGCATACATATACTGGATGCACATTATGCCTGCACTCACTAAGACGTTTTGAACTAGAAGCAATGCAGAAGATAATAAGTTAGAAGAATAGTCTAGACAAAGACTATGATCTTGTAACATGAGAAAAAACCAATAGACACACTCATCCTAGTGAGGAGTAATCAAAAGATCTATTGAGTCTAGAGGATGTTTTGAATGAACACATTAGATAATATCTTAAGTATATAATGGATAGACGATATAAGAATGCAAAGTGAAGTAAAAAATAATCTATAACACTTAGTTGTGTTAGATAAAGGCACCAAATGATACATATAAACTAAAGTGCGTCAGATGAGCTAATATATCTTAAGCTAGACAAAACCAACCTTAGAAGAGTGTCAAACGAAGCAAATCAACACTTTTACCTCAGGGAGTCTCTAAACCTCATACTTTAATCATTATTTTCTTATATTTTCTTATACGCGTTATATGATTGAAAATGAATTTTTGAAAATAAAAAATTAATGTTTTATTCTCTAATCAGAAAATCTTGCACTTATTAATATTAATAAGATTCAAAAATATTTTTGATATAAGTTTTTAAGTATAATTTGATTTAACGTTCAAAATTTAGACAGACTTGAAAAGTTTAGAACTTATATTTATATCTTCAAATAAAAGGTTTTTATAATTTAAGAGATTATATCCTGGAATTATCTAAAGTGATTATTTGATTGTCTAGATACTTAAATTTAAATCATAAATGGTCAATAACGTTCAAATAATTTTCAGAATGGATAAAAGCATTGCAAAAAGCACTATAAGACGCATACAACATATTTCTTATTCAAACGTGTATAGAGCTTTTGAGACAAAGTGATACGAGAACTGAAAAAAGAAGACTAAAAGACGAAGACAAAGCTACATTGAAAGAATTACACAAAAGACTTATAAACAAAACAATAGCGAATAAAGTCCAACATTCCTATTTTGCTAAAAGAAAAGAAAGAATTAAGGGGCATAATTATGTGATAAAGACGTGAAGATCTCATCAAAGCCAAAGTTGTTATTTATAGCATCTTCAGAAGAACAAGACAAAGAGAAGAGCGAGCTAGTGAATAAAGAAGATTTTAATACATCAAGTCTCAATGTTCAAGAATTGCTACACATATGAAAAAATTTCAAATATGAATTGAAAAATTCATTAAATACACTAAAAAAGTTCAATAGTGTAGAGTATTTTAGTAAATATAAGCTTCAAACGGTTATCATTCTAAAAGTTGATAAAGAAGCTGCTAAACCATTGTAAATTTCTTACTCTGTAAAGTTAGTTTACACTGAGCTTACATTGTTCTCTCTATTGATAGTATTTTCTTATTGTTTTGAGAGGTCTTGATTTCAGGGGAAAAATTAAAAATGATTTACCTGAAGAGGTGAAGAATACTTATTACCTAGAGAGGTAGAGAATACTTATTACCTAGAGAGGTGAAAAATACTTGTTGTATGGAGAGGTACATAATAATTGTTACATGGAAAGGTGAAAAACACTCGTTCCTGAAAAGGCACTAAAACTTGTGCACGGAGAAGAACAGAATATTCATTCCTGTAAAAGTATTAAAACTTGTTTAGTAAAAATTCTTAAACGGATCTTTTTTAAGAAAATTGGACGTTGAACCAGAATAAAGATGTATCTACTTCTCTTTCCCTTATATTTATTTTATCTTTAAATTATTTATATTCCACGATTTGAGTTAGACATCATTCAATTTTCCTTTTAAAACTAACTAACAACATCAAAGTTATAAGAAAAGAGATTTTTGAATAAAAAATATAAAGAAAAGTATTTATAAAGTGTTTTTTAACATTATTATATTAATAATTTATTTTATAAATTTTGGGTGGAATGTGGCGCAAGTCACAAGCCATCCTCCCTTATTTTTTTTTAAATATATATTATTATACCATTATTTTATTATAAAACACCGACCATTCCTTATATTTTTGTCTAGGTTATTGTGTCATTATGGGTAACCTTCATTTGGACGTACAAAATCCTGCCAATAAGCTCATTGTACTAAAGATTAATACTACAGTGAATTAAGGTAATTTACTATGCTAACATTACCTTAGTCATAACATTTGAACAAAACCACGATGGGTTGATTGTGCTTCCAAGAGTCAAAAACACATACGTATCAAGTTCCCTTCCTAAGATTGTCCTTCATTGATATTCTATTAGTGAATAACCTCTAGATAAAATATGCAACCATTGGAAATATTTTACTCTTCTATAGATTTTTAAAGGTAAGATCCATCAGCCTATGTATTTTCATTTTCAAAATGTTGTTGCTAAACAAATCCTCCTCCCATACTTACCTCTCCTCCACATTTCTACGTAATTTTACTTTTTCTAGTTATTGCAAAAGTAGTTTATGTAGTAATGTATTTTCCCAAAGAAGAGTTACTTTCTCCATTTGAACCTCCACTTCCATATTGTCCTAAACATATGTTATAAGTTTCTCTCACACTCTTTGTCTATTGTCATTTATCTATAAAAAAGTATGATTCCTCCCCTAACCTTTTAGAAATCATTTCATTAAGTCAATAGTCCCACATCATCGTCCGCATACATTACTTAAATCCTTGGACCAAATTAAAGTGTTTTTCCTTTCTAGATCTTCTAAATTTTATTAAAAATTCAAATATAAAACTCACATTAAATATAAATGATAAAATTGAATAATATATAAAAAATTCACAAATTTATTTTTTTAATGTTTTAGATTATGAATGACATCATCATCTTTTATAGATCGATGACTAGTTGATGTGAAACCTATCTGGTAAATTCCACTCTAAAAAACTAACAAAACTCCTGTTAATTTTCAAGCCATAGTACTTTTCATTTAGAGTATACCTCCTCCATTGACACAAATGGATATCTTTGATTCAGGAAGGTTTGGATTCTGATATATAATAAATTTGTAGTTAATGGATGGAATCAACTCAGTAGAAATTTTGTTCTCAGTGGTAAATCTTGGAAAGATACGGTGAAAATGAGTCTTTTACAGTTTGTAACTATCATTTTTTTTGGGAAGTATATAAAATAAATTTTAATCCACTGAATCATATATTACATAATTAACTCTAAATACTAAACACCTTTTTTAAGCTACAGTAGTTTTCACTTAGAGTACACCTCCTCCCTTTAAATACTAAACACCTATCATTCATTCAAGGGAGCTTTAGAATATGATATATTATAAGTTCTAATTAATGGAGGGAAGCAACTAAGCATAAACTTTATTTCATGTATACATCTTGGAAAATATATGGTGGAAGTGACTCTTTACAGTTTACAACTATCATATTTTTGGTTAAGTATATATAAAAGAAATTTTAACAAGGAAATTTTAACAAGGAAAGGTCTCAACCTCTTAACAAGGAAATTTTAGACTACTTTCAACATATAATCAATCAAGGAAAGGTCTCAAATCTACCAATTCTCTTATAGTTTCTATTTTTCAAATAAGAGTAATAAGTTACGGGTTTCATCATTTTGGAAACTTTTAAAACTTCTCTGGAAACCTTCTAAAATCTTCTTTTATCTATGATCTCCCATAATTTCTTAATAAACTTAAAGTTATACTTGTCCAATCCTGGTACAATTGTCACAATCTGAACTGTATCTTTAACTTCAAACACTTCAAATTTGGAAATCAAAAACAATTATCTTCTTTCTCAATATAGTTTTATTCAAACTATTCTATGAAAATTTGTCCTTAAAATGTTTTTAAACTTCCTCTTTTTCGGGTTTGATCATTCAACCCAATTTTCTCCTATTTGCATCCTTCAACACATATTTTCCCCCCTTTTCTAGTTAATTACAGTGAAAAATTTTATTATTACAATCTCCTTTTAACCATATATACCTAGATTTTTGTCTAAATAATGACTCTTTAAGCCACCTAACAGAACATCTTCTATAACTTCCTCTATTCTCAAAATTCTACCTTAATTATACCTGTCATCTCCTCCCTTTTATCCAACTCATTCACATCACGAAAAATTTGTTTATATTTAAAGTAAATGTTGTCAAAATGGTTTTTATTTCACTCTTTCAATCTTAATTTTAGCTTTCTCAAATTGTCTTTTAGTACATAACCTTATAAATGTAGACCTTCTTACTTTTTTTTTTTTTTTTTTTTTTTTAATTTTTTTTTTTTTTTTTTTTTTTTTTTTTTTTTTTTTTTTTTTTTTTTTTTTTTTTTTTTTTATTTTTTTCATTGCAACGAAAAGCTTATCTCATTTTAGTTATGGTTTAGTTTTTTTTTTTTAAACTTTTATG
>Ga0099824_1006615_pt1 | contig 15813 bp, 5 predicted proteins | sample SiratrowhiteBW_FD_76837 | JGI IMG/M metagenome (GOLD analysis project Ga0099824, IMG submission 76837) | Root nodule microbial communities of legume samples collected from California, USA - Siratro white BW | ecosystem: Host-associated > Plants > Roots > Nodule | place: USA: California...
AAAAAAAAAAAAAAAAAAATATTATAAAAAAATAAAAAAAAAAAAAAAAAAAAAAAAAATAATAAAAAAAATATATATATATATATATATATATATATATATATATATATATATATATATATATATATTTCAACTCAGGATTTAAGAGAGTTTTTGTATTTTTGTTATTATTTGTTCGCTGTTGTGCGGTAAAGTATCATTCTAGTTTGAGTAGAATATTTTTAAAAGATATTTTAATGCTTAAGACAGTATTTAAATATAAAAACTTAAATTATAAAAGTTTTATTAAATTCTTTTTACATAGATTCTGTTCACTTATTTATAGGAAGCGACTGACACTGTATAAGTGTAATTGGATTAAACATTGACATATACAACTTATACAGACAATTATTGTCAGAAGTTGTCTGTACAGACAATTATTGTCAGAAGTTGTTTGTAACTTGATATCATTCCATATCAATAAAATGACAAAAGATTTTTTTATACTTCACGAAATATACTTATTATTTTAAAAATATATTTTTTTATTAAGTGATATTATATTATCTGTCATTTAAAAATGGTAATGAAAATATTATTTATGACTAATATGAATTATTACGACTTTTATAAATTAATTTAAAATATTTAATTAATTTTAATCAAAAATTAATTATCATTTTAAATAGGTGACAATATATATAACTCAAAATCTTAATTAGTATAAGTTGCATTCAATATTAGTTAAATGAATCACCACCTATTTACAATGTCAAGTAAATGATCATATAAAATACATGTATAGATAATGAAAAAATCATTTCTTAGTCTCTCTATTCTAACTCTACTTAAAATCATGTAGACCATGAATCCAGAGAGTGAATGGTTGGTAAGAATTTTATTTTTTATGAGAATTTATCAATCTCTTTTGCAGCTAATATTTCCACTTATTTTCGTTATTTTTTGACATTGTATTTGGATTAGATAAGATGAAAAGATAAATAACAAAAACTTTGAAGTTTGGAATGAGAAAAATTTATCACAGTTTTTTTTTTCATTTTTTAAAATATATATATTTTGTAGCTGTTGGATAAAAGACAACAAAAAAACTCTAATTACTCCTTTGAATGACATGACAAACAGCTTTACAATCAGGGTTGATTGACTTACTTTTGAAAATAACTAAATATAATTTAACTAGTAATGGAGATTTTCAGTTTGTACACAAATAGAAAATTAATGAATAAAAATAAAAGAGAAACTAAGTGAATTTAGAGGTATTTGGTTTAAGATAACTATAAATAAATGTAAAAGCACAATTAATAACATGGTTGGTTGTATAATTTTATATAAGTGTGATTGTCACAAGGCAAAATCAATTCTATATAAAGTTGCTTCACATGTATTCCTTTATTTCTTGTTTGCTTTGAGTGAGTGGGATTAATCACATTTATTTTAATTTATTTTTAATATCAAGTGCATATTCTGATTAAAGTTTCTCAGATTAAGTTTATGTTAAAATTAATTTTGAAGCAGCATTCTAATTTATGAAAGCATATGTTTTTATATCAAATGTGTCATGAAAGTGAGTTAACTCTTAGACCTGAAATTGGAACATGCCATGCTAAAAGTCAAAACTTTTATCAACTTTGTTAATATTGATTTTTTAATTTTTCATTTGTTTTCACTTTATCTAAGGAAAAAAGAGGATAAAAAAAAATACTAACCATATTAAATAAGGATGCAATTATACTCTATTTGGAAAAGGTATTATTAAAGGAGGAGAAAGATTATTAGAGTGAAATTCTTGAATAAAAAGAATGAAAATAAATAAAAAAAATGAGATGAAATCTAGTCTATGTATATAATTGATTTAAGAATAATATAAAAGAAGAGAAAAACAGGATTTTTATGTGATGCAAATCAAAATTGATGCCTTCAAACAAAATGTATGATATATATTATATGTAAATATCAAGCCAAAATCACCTATTCATCTACATAATTGATCTTAGAGACTTGATTAATAGGTATCTACATTTATATAATTTGTATTTAATATTTGCATAATTGATTTACATAATGGAAGTTGATATGCCATACAAACAGTTATCAATTCAATTGTGTCATATTCATTATATAATTTATAAATTATATCCATTATTATTCTCTCCGCCTTCATTTTCTCATTTCACTTATTTATGTCAAATTTTTTTATTAATTTTTCATCACCAAACACAAAGTAGAAGAAAGTACAAACTAATGGAACTAAAGTAAAAAAAAAAAAAATTAAAAGAAAGGAAGGACCAAAATTAAGCACTAATAGAATATTTTTCAATTTTGTTTATCTAGTTTTTAATCTTTCATCTAATTCTTTGTTAGTATATTTTGAATTTATACACTTTTGAGTATACGTGGAATCTCACTTGATCAATTATTCGGTTCTTAATTTATATATATATTTTTATTTGGTATTATTAGAATGAAGACGAAGAAGCAGAAAAAAAAGGCGTTAATTACGTAAAAAGACGAAAGAATGAAAATAATTTGAAAAGTAATATATATAGTCTAAAAAAAGGTGACATGATGAAGGTAAAAAGCGCGTGGATAGGTAGTGGTGGGTGATGGTTTGTTTGTGCTCTTGCAGCAGAATCTTTGTTTCATACGAGTGAGTACACGAGGCGTAGATCATACGACAAATCTAGCATTAACATTTAACAAATACCATACACTATATACTATACATACAATTAAAATACATGACCAACCAGCAAGCCACCAACACCACAAGTCTCAATGGCCTAAATTAATTGAACTATGAAAATAACATGCATAGGAGGAAAGACTTGATTAGCCATAATAAAATAATTAGCAACATTAAACATATTATTAGTATTATTAGGAGTGTTAATTAAGAATTAATAAAATATTCTTTCACCTTTGCTTCCTCTGTATCTGTCGTCACTTTAGAGCCCTCTCTCTCTTTCTCTCTCTCATCTCTCTCTCATACGTCCCTTTCAGTCATAAATTAGGGAAAAGCAAGCAGACAGCTACACACAACACACACACTCTTCCATTCCTCCATCTTCCTAGCAAAACGTTAATTACTCTTTACTCTCTCTCTCTCTCTCCTCTCTCTCATCTAATCATAATAATCGATGTTCTTCTCTTCTCTTTCTTCTTCTTCATCTTCATAGGCACTCTCTTTGTGGTCACTGATCATGGCGGCTACGTTTGATGGATTCTCCATAAGGTAAACATCTCTATCTGTTAACTCTTGTTCTGTTTTCGTTATTTCTTTTTTTTTTTTTTACTCCATAAATATTTCCAGCTTTTGCTATTGCTTTGGATTCGGTGTTGCAGGGACTACACAACTAAGATGAGGTCCGTCGACGTTTTCAAGTGCTGGCCCTTCGCATCAACCGTCTCACGTGACGCATCACGTGAGGAGCTTCAGTCCTGGCTTCCTCCGATGACGCTGTGCCCTAGATCCGACGCTTGCAACGACCACGCGCAAAATCCGCCTTCTCCTAAAGAAGTTTCTAGAACCGATGACGAGGGCGACGAGGATTGCAGCGAAGAAGAGTCCGAAGAATCCGCGCCTGCTTCTGATGCTGCTGTTAGCAACAACGAGGACGAGAAATTGGAGATGGTTTGTCCGGTTTGCCGCGAATTCAACGCTGCGACGCTCACTGCGGTGAATGCGCACATCGACGGATGCCTGGCTCAGACGATGAGAGAGGAGCGTCGACACATGAGGATAATGAATTTGAAGTCGTCGTCGTCGTCATCTCCTATATCGAAGTCGAAGGCGCCGAAGAAGCGTTCCATCGCGGAGATTTTCAAGGTGGAAGAGCAGCACCAGCAACAGCCACCACAGCCGCAGCAGCCGCCGCCGCAAATCGAGAGCGTGTTGAAGTTCTGGCCGTTCCGCGAGGACGAGGCGGATGAGGTTTCGAATACGGTTTCGAAGTTCGAGTGGCTCTCTCGGCGCCTTGAGGCGCTGAGATCCACGCGCGGAGGTGGTGAGTCGTCGAAATCGGACCGAAGAGATTCCGCTGAGGTGGACGAGGAGGAGAAGCTGGAGATGGTGTGTCCTGTTTGTCGAGATTTTAACGCCGCCACCGTAACGGCGGTGAACGCGCACATCGACGGTTGTCTGGCGCAGGCCGTTAGGGAGGAACGGCGGCAGATGAGACGGACCGTTAATTGCAAGCCCAAACCTAAGGCTCTAAAGAAGCGCTCGATCGCGGAGATTCTCACGGTGGCGCCGCCGATCGAAGCAGGCAAAAGCAAAGGGATTCAGGTTATGGAAAACGAAGAGAAATCCGATTATCGCGGTGAGGATTCAGCTTGTGCTGCTGCTGCTTCCGCTTCTACGGCTGCTCCAGTTGTTTCGGTAATTAAGAATAGGAAGAGTACGAACAAGAGTAGGAAAAAGAAAAAGATGAAGAAGGCGAAGAAGAAGAAAAGCAAGGTGGAAAAGTACGGCGAGAGTGGCGTGTTATTCGTGAACAACGAGAAGAAGACGGTTGTAAGCAAGAAGAAGAAGAAAAAGAGTAATGTCTTCAACAACGGACCAACTGGGAAGAAGGTATGTTGACTGTGTCTCATAAAATACAAGTCAATCTTTCGCTATTTGCTATGTTTTTGCGATTTGCAGTTAACTCCTGGCAGAATTCATGGAATTTGCGCATAAAATATTACCCAACACTGTAGATTTTGTGTTGATGTAATTGCTTATGCGATGCGATTATACTTTGCTTACTCTATATCTTGCTTTTTCTGCATAAAATTACTGCTGAAAAAGCTGATTAGAGAGAGGTTGACATTTGTCGTCGAAAGTGAGTTTGTTTTTTTTTTAGTTTAGTGCTTGAGCGAAAGACGCGGCAAGTAAAAGTTGGGAAAGGGGAGTTATGAAAAAGGAAAATTAAGACATGTGCCTTCATGAGCGGAAGGAATTCAGATGGTAGTGAAGCCTGCAAGAATGTTGTTCCAGCTGTAGGGTGTATGTGTGTTTGTGGTGTGTATAATCAGTACAAGGTACCCTAGCTAGAAGGGGCCACTCATGGGTTACGAGGTAGAAGAGGTGAGCCTAATGATGAGGGGTTTTTCTAGCCCCGTCACTATTAGCTAATAATTCGGGGGGGAAATTGTCATATGGGCCATGGGTAGATCAACAGATTCTCATCTCTTGTGGCTAGTTTTTCGGACGTAGAGGTTTACACACAGCTTACAGCTGGATGTATTTTGGCTAGTGGGAGATCAGCAAGTGGATGTGCAGAATTTGTTAGATCATTTATTGGGTGTGTCAGAAGTTTATATATAGTGATTTAGATTGATGGATGTTTGCATTTGCAACTCCAGACGGGCGTGTATCATCAGGAAAAAGAATACTCTGACTTGGTTTGATATACATCATATCGCATGGGCATATTTGTGACGTATCAGTGAACTAGAGTGTGGCAATTTATGGTGTAATGTTTTTGGACTATCTGTCATCGTGTAAGACACCTGATCATATTCTGGAAGTGTTGGTCTTTGGGTAGAATAACTTCGATGTAATCGGTCAACAAAAGTTCGTGAGTAGTGAGCCATGTTTTGTACATATTTACGTGCAGACAATTTTGAGATACAATCAGATCAATGTGAGTGTATCAGAACCCAACTTAGGAAGTATATAGAACCATGAGAAGACGGAAATAATGTCGGTTTATACTGGCCGAATTTGAAAGTGGAAGTAATCAAATATTTAACCTGGCTAGCAATGAAGCTTGCTCGATTATATATATATATATATATATTGTTTTGAATAACATCTATACTAATCTAAATAAATATTTTATTTTCCAAAATATTCTCGGACTCTGGTTCTATAATCATAATACTTTTTCTCCCGCCTGTCACTTTTTAAGATCAAATTGGAGTGATTTCTTCGGCATTGAGATTCTACGGAAATTTCAGGTTTGGAATGGGGATATGTGATCTGCAGAGGTGTATCATATGTACATTTCAGCAGTCAACAAATTTACGTAGCACTTTTATATTTATGTAAAAGAAGTATTTCAGGTGCGTGCATGCATTCACTTTGAATTGTCCATCCCCTCCCCTTTTAATAAAATTCATTTTAGAGAGAAGTATTACTTAATGTCCAAAATTTTAATTTAGTTAAAATAAGTGACTTTAGGAATATTTTATTTGACCTCCTTTATAATTGAGGCTCTTCTCATTTTAAAAGATCGATTATTCTGTGCTTTAAATTTCCTTTCTAAACGAATTAGGATATCTATCATGAAAACTATTTTACAATAATTTACACAGCATGGCGATATTTGCTAACAATATTGATACTAACAATATTCTGTAACAGTTGTTTGACCTAACAATATTTGCTACATCTATGCATGTGTTTTTCGTTAGCTTCTGCTTCGTATAAACAGTGATAAGGATGTATATGTTCTTATTAGATAGAAGTATAATTTTCTCTAGGATATTAGTTTTAGAAGTAATCTTTTTTGATATCAAACAAAATTTGCCCTACATGATTCCTCAAAGTGGAATTCTACAAGGGAGAAAATTTGTGACAAAATATATAGGGTTGTCATCATTACAATTTTTGTTTATTTTATGATGAGGCGTAATCGGGAACCAAAGTAGAAAACTTGTAAGAACATACTCCCTTATGAAGAAAAAGAACTTACGAAGGTACTGAACTGAAAAGTTTTTCGTCTTACAATATAGGATATTTAATATCTTGCTATTAGTATTAGTATATAATTATTTTATGTCCCAGCTCTCAGTTGCAACTAGATTCCTTTTTAAAAAATATTTGTATACAATGTTTGTTTAACATTCTGTTTATCAAGGAAAATCAATTTTAGGATTACTACGTAAAAAAACTTTAATTGATTTTATTTTTAATAAATAAGATTTTAAATTGAAGCTTTCATGCATTCTTCTTGCTGGTTTTCATATATATAGTTATACCAATCTCGAGTATGATTTTTAGTTATTTCATGTACATTTACTCGCTAAAGCTTAAAAAAATGATAGTGTATTTGTACGAGAATATATAAAGCTCAAAATAATTTACGAGCATTTTCAGAGATGTATTAATAACAAAAAGTTGGGTTGTTTTTCTTAGTACTTAAGTGTGTCATATGGCTACTAAAACACATGGTCTAAGCATTTATGATATATACATATACATATCTCTATGTTTCCGTCTTCTGAATATTGATACTAATGTGAACGAATTCAAGAATTTTGTTTTGAAGTTCTTAGGTAATTTCTTATTATGATAAAATAAGGATAAAGTTCAGCTCTTAATTCAATTGTTCCAATCTTGTAAACTTCTACTCCAAGTTTTCGCGGTACACTGGAGGAACTTTGTATTGATCTTAACATATTTCAATTTTCACACATTTTGACGTATTTTTAAATGAATGACGGGGCAGTTACAATCCAACTAAATTTTTATTGAAATGACACTAGAGTGTTTTACTCAATATAATGATTTAATTTTTTTTCCCACTTAATCAAAGAGTTTGTTTATCCAGAAGTATGGATCATGATTTTATAATTAATGCTGGAAATATAGTTGTGTAGTTTCCCTGAAATTTTTTCATGATGGAATTGTTCTTTCGTATTAAATCCACTTTTCCTTGACCGTAAATTCCATCTGAAAACGTCTCTGCCCTTTTTATCTTATGCAGTCACAAGGTATAGGCATGAGCGAGTTTTCTCAATCTTTTACAAAAGTTATTTCGTGACGGACAAAATAAGAATTAGAAAAGATGAAAAACCAATGCTCTGAGTAAACTGTTGGGGGGTTGGGGGGGACATGAAGTTAACCAGACATGATATTATGGTTCTGGGAGTAATATTGTAAATTGTAATGTCGAAACAGTCATAGACTGTTTAAGTCCTTTCTCATTTGCCGGTTGGAATTGTCGTAAGTATATGAAATGCTGGTTTTCTATATTGACAGTTTATGAAACATACTTGTTCTTGGCATCATATGCATGAAATGCTGTTGTAATCTTATTTATTTTCTTTTTCTTTCATTCCTGAAATTCTGTTGTTTCTGTATCTTGATATGAAAAATTGCATATAATTTGTTAGCCAATTCTCTTGTGCATTTTATTATTATTTTCTTTGGAGGGTGACGGTGTCATTTTATTTATTGTTGGAAACTCCGTAATAAAAATTACATAACTACAAAATGTGTTATTATGTTCAAGTTTTTGTATGTTATTGGGGGTGCTTAGTGAATTCTCTGTGTACGAGTATTTCATACTTTGCATTACGAAGCTTAATCATCTTATTCAGATTCCATTATAATAGGACATCCACAATTTTGTTAATCTTGCCACTCTTGTCTATATCAGGGTGATGCTTACGAACGAATGGTGCAAAATGTACCAAATACTTCCAGAAAACTGCAAGTTACAATTGGTAGTAAAATGGTTCCACTTCATGGGGTTGATGCTTCTATCGATAGAAAGAAATTGAGCTTAAATTGTATATCGGTAGAAAAGAAGCAACACGTTAAAAACTTAGGCTCAGTTGGAAAGCAACAAAAAGCAGTATCTCCCGTTCATGGCGGCATTCTTAAGAGCCACTTAAAACATGTTTCTGGAAAGACATCAAGTGTCAGTAATATTCGAAATGGTACTGAAGAAAGCCATTGTAATGATGAAGAGCCAACCTCTGACAGACATGTTAAATTCTCTGGTAAAGATGATATATTTGGTCCAAAAAAGACAAGTTCATTTGATGAAGCCATGTTCAACATATCTTCAGATGCCCTAGCTTCTTCAGTAGTAAAGGAGAAATCCTCTGGAAGTGATGAAGAAACTGCAAGTTTGGTGCCAAATAGAAATTATGGCCGTATTCCTGTTAATATAGACAGAGAGAAGAGAGAGGAGTTTTGCCCTATAGTTGAAAGTAAACAGTTTTCTAACACTCTGGAACAAGATACCGTGCAAAGCTGCTTGAAGCCATGTACCGATCAAGATAAGTCAAAACACTTAGAAGAGAAATCAGAATTTTTGACCAAGGTGGCAGTTTGTGACGGTAATAATTCACACTTTTTTTTTGGAAGCAACAGAACTACTCTGCATTGTTCTCCGTTTGCTGAAATTTCTGGACCACTTTCGGCAGTCCATGAAGAGCAGATGTCTGGTATAAATACACAAGCGTGTGAATTTGGATCTTTTGGCTACAGTGGAAAGTTGGACCATTTCAATGATCCCCAGGTTGGTTTTGTTGACTCAAATGAAAATACGAAGACATTTCTGGAGCCTTCGTCATCTTATTCTGCTTCATATAATGCAAATGAGAAACCAGAATCTCCAATGCAAACTTGTGGAGATAAGGATAATAGTGATGAGGCCTCGGGTGACAGACAGTTTTCTCGCATGTTTTCTGCAGATATGATTGATAACTCATTCCCATTTACAGGCTGGGATAAAGGAGGTGTGAAAAATTGCTGTTTGGATCCGAGTTTTTTTGGTTTACCCCTCAATTCCCATGGTGAGCTAATCAATTTCAGTTCGAGTGGAAACTTAGGGATGAACCAGTCAGAGACATCAAGTACAGTACGTGGTTCTTTAAGTGGTTTACCCATTAGCAATATTCTTCATCAAAGTAATCAGGAAAATGTAAGCGTTAATGAGAATCATGTTCAGAAGACATTTCCAAGAGATGGTCTTAGTCCATTTCCACACCATCCAACTAGATTATCTGTCACCGAGTTACAAAGTAGAGAGAGAGAAGATCTTGACCGACCTAATTCAGATATGTGTTATCTCCCGCCTCTTAATTCAAAGTTGAACCTCGAGAAAAACTCGTTCATTGAAAAGAATCAATCTGACCAGGTCCGCAATCACAATGGAAATGGGTTGATTTCTCTGAAAGAAGGTTCAGATCATATCTCACTGAGTTCCAGCCAACCAACAATGAGGTTGATGGGTAAGGATGTTCCAATTGGTAGAAGCAGCCAAGAGGTGCAGCAATTTGCCGGAGATGTTTGGACAGATGAGCAATCCAGAAGAAGGAATTATTCTGAATATGCAGCTTTGGAACACTCTTTATTGGGAAGAAATTCTAAGCAGGATTGGGTATCTTGTTCCCCTTTACAAATATCTGCTGACGGTGTATTGCAATCAGCCAAAATTCAAAGCAATCAAGCACTACAAAGCACCATGTTGATGACCGGTACAGACTCTGGATTTTCTCGACAGTTTATTGATCTGCAAAGTAATCCTGTATCTCAAAATGGAAGCGATGGAGTCAACAGAAATGCCAGTTCTTTTTTCAATCCCATTACCCCAAAGTCTACTTCGTATGCAGTATTTAATGGGGCATCGGATGATATCCCAGAGCAATTTATATCTGGAGCTAAACCTCTCCGATTGAGCTCTCAATCAGTGGTACTACCTCCTCCTGGCAATTTTAGACACTCCACAAGTTTAAGCAATGGTGAGCTGAACGACGGGAACAAAAATCCCCATGCTGCCAAATCAGCCTTCGGATTTCCTTTCTTGCAGCCCACTGTCAATGAACAGGCCAAAGCATCTTGGTTTCAAAGGCCCTATAGAAGTTCACCATCGTGGTTGTCAAGCTCAACAGATGAAATGCTTCCAGGGACCTTCTCCCAGCAATTTTCAGGCTCCAGTAGTCAAAGTTTTCCACAAAATCTGTGGGGAAATAATCTCATTACGCAATCCGTGAATCATTCAGCAGAACTTCGCTTTCCTTCCAATCATCTGACTTCTCTGCGACCCATGCAGACTACTCCTCTTTCTCCAGCGTCGGTTGTTCAACCTCTACATGTTCCAGTTACACCCTCTACCATAAATAGTGGCAATAGAAACATAAATAATGTCGCTGACAGATTGAAGTTGGATGAACATCATCCGTGCACGAATGCCAGGAAGAGACCCACAGCCGTGGCTAATCTTGAGGATTCCAGAAAACATACTAAGTTACCGAATATACAGGTGCAAGAAAACTTCTGTCGTGTGACTAGGTTGACTGGAGAAAAGTCAAGCGTGGAATTGCAGCGAAACACAAGAGCACCGGAACTGGATCCACAAATGGGTAGTGCTAGGAGTAGGTGTTGTCAGCATGAGGCACAAAATCTAAATCCTTCAAGGTATCCTGCTGTGAATTCTTTTAAACTGGACGGCATGGTAACATCAGGTCCTGTCCGACTTGGTCCTAAAAGAGCTAAGCACATCCTAAAATCCTCTTGAAATATGGATCATGATGACAAGCTATTCTGCCATATTCTCACTTGCAACTACTGACAGTGATAGTGATGTAGAAATTCAGAGAAATATTGACAAAAGTATACTGATTTTAGGTGTAAGTCACATCATTTTATCATATCTGTTATTCCTCCTCCATAGTATATATCCATTTGAGAACATAACAGGAATGTCCATGTATCAATATTGCTAGGTTGCTGAAACCGGTGGAAAATTGATATATAATTCCATCCAGCTCTCAATTTTGAAGTTTTATGCCCTTTACAGAATTTTGTCACCAAAGATGACGCGTTTCATATCTGTCCTCAGTCAGGTATTCCACGTGGCATCTGTTCAATGACTATGGCAAAGATGTGCTTATTCTTTATACAGAAGAAAGGAAAGAAAGACCGGCCTAGAATAAGGGAATACTTCATCTCTCTTAACCTATTCAATAAAACTTTAATTTGGGGCTTTATTTGTTCCCTAACCACTGGATACTAACTCATTAATTTGAACTAGCAAAATGTTACTGAAAAATAATTCTATCATCTTAGCTTTAATTATTTTTCATCAGAAACTTCTCAGATTTTATTTCAGGCTGCTTTGGATATGAAATAAGTTAATCACAATAACTTGTTTTTGATGGAAAAATAATTTTAGTTGCTTTCCTGTCTTAAGTTGTGAGGGAATTTGAACTGAATTGTGTCTTTTAATCTTTAAAATATATTAAAAATAAATTAATTTGACTAATTCAATCTAAGTTCAAACGGAATTCATATTCATGTGAGTCGAAATGAGCTAATGATGTGTCAGATGTTATTTAGGTGCTTCAACACCAGCTATTACTATATTACTAATGCAACACGAAATAAAAAATAAAATTTTATGAAAATCCGGCAAAAAAGCTACTGGGCAAAGTATTGCAGTCGATCCTCTTGTCTGATTCTTTGTCGTATAGATCATACTAACTTGGAAGTGATGCTAATAACCAACGGTATCTTCGTATGAAAAGTGAAGATAAAGGAGGGGGTGGAGTTTTTACGTTTTAGAATGTACACATGAAACAGGAGGAAGAGTCTAGGATAATTACCAGTGCATTATTTTATGTTTCAATTTCTATTTTCTGCCTCTCAAATATTATTTGGTTAAAAACATTGTCAGATTCAAAACAGTATTATTTACTATTCCAAGCGTTGAAGGAAAAAGGTTGAACTGGTTTATTTTATTACAAAAACGGTGAAGTTTTTGAAGAAAAGTATTACCCACTATCAAATCATTTTATATGGTTTATGCGATCGTCAAACTTTATCGCGATCGCTTATATATATATGTTTGACTGTTGCAGCAGTCATTCCAATTAAGCAAGAGTTTCTGGGTCTGTGTTATGCTGAAAGAACTTTAGAGAAAACCGAATATAAATAGTTGCAGTAGAATTCTAGACAAAGGTTTCAAAGAAAAACTTATATAATTTAACCATATAATTGTTTGCTCTTACGTGCATTCTTAAACCACGGAAGGTACATATAAAGCTTATATCAAGCTTACAATTGTTATGATTTAATTAAACTATAAATATGAGACTCCTTCTCAATCATGTTGAAAATGTACACAGAAGAAGTATCGATTGGAGCATGTTTACGTTCTTTTCATTCCAAAACTGGCCAAATCGATACTCAGTGCTTCTTTGCTTCTTTTTCAGCCTGCACATATAGAAGTTGGAAACAAATGTTAAAAACACAGATAGATGAGCTTTATAATGAAGCAATTCAGTTTTAGCACCACATATATATATATATATACCGCTCTGATTACTCTCTCAAAGGCATCAGGGCCATGTCTATCGATATAGCGTTCAACTGCATTCCTTGCATCGAAGGTCATCATGTGAAGGACCTTCTTGTACTCATCAGGATAATTGGAACTTCGGTAGCTTCCAATATTCTTGATGTATTGCCTCACATATTTTTCATATATGTAAGCCGCTCCATTGAACATTGGCAGTACCAACCAGATGCAAAACACAAGCTTCAGGTATGGCCAAATTGGAAACCTGCATTTATAACATCAAATTACTGTGACTCTGTCTATATATAGTTTAATTTGGAGTGAAATCAACTTTAACCTACCAACATAGGATATTATGAGTGGAAAGCTCAAAGAGGGTGATGAAGGAGTATAGAACCCAATACGTTAGCCATTGTTGATCATCTAAGGTTGAAGGGCTTTCAATTGCCCTCATTGATGCGTATCTATGATAGTTACTCGAAGCCAACAAATTAATGATTAGTCATATCATGTAATATAGATCAGATCAAATGTGCATGCATGGCATTGCGTAGGATGCTTATAGTTTTTATTAAATGTTAATTCATCAATAATTGCAGTAATCAGGAGGGGTGAAAATGATACATATATAATCGCATGATATGACATTTAATTACTTACAGAGGATAGAGAAGCATCACTCCAGGCCTGGCATGCAGAAAACAAAAAGCGAGCTGTTACCACGGGGTAAAACATAAAACGGGAAAACAATATTTACAGTGTGTGTTGCAGAATACGTATTTTGGTGAATGTATCTCTATAATATGAATTTTATAAATGGAATTTCTGAGGTACTGTACGGAACATTCTGAAAAGCAGATAATTATAGCAATGTATGAGTGGGAGTGTAATGAATATGACATAATACAGAAAGATTTGATCACCCTATTATTGTGTCCAAATGTCTTGCCATTGTTCCAAGGACCATGTTGCAGCAGATTCAAGTTTTAGGAAGGAAGATTAAATTGTAATGAGAGATATGAATGGAACGTGACGTGAGTTGTGTTGTGGATGCATGCAAGTGTTTGGTGATGTATATATTATGTGGTGTAGCAGACGAATGAAAGAAGCAAGGAATGCTTGTGGGATGATTCAAAAATCTTCTTTTCTGTGAAGAGAGGAAAGAGAGAATAAAGATTAAGGTAGGTGGAAGAAAAGGGTATGGGGAATATAAGGATGGAAAAAGTTTTGGATTTCACGTGGCTTTGTGAATATTCGAGAGTTACCCTTAGCCGTATACCTTACCTTTTGAAGTGTAAGCTTTTTGTGGCATTAAATGTTGAAGATGATAGAGTATGCGGAGGAAGGTGCCTACACCTTTCAATAGTTTTTTTCCAGTCTCAGTAGAGTTGCATAAAAAGTACTACGGCCTTTAGTATAAAGGAATAGGACAAAATAGTACCCATCAAATTCAATTCAATTCAAACCATACATTAATAACTTTAGGGTCCCGAGAGAATCTACTTCTTTTTCTCTTTCCTATTTTTCTTAAAGATTCTGAAATAAGGTGTGTGTATCTATGTATACATATGAATTTAATTATGTATACTGATAATATAACAAAGTTTTGTACATGTATTTACTGTTCTGTGGTCAAATTTATCACCTAATATGTTGAAATAATATCCAACAATGCTATGTGCTTTAAGTCACTACCATCTTGTTAACAGTGAGGGGTTTGAATAATTTGTATCAGGTTGCAGATTCAAATTTCATCAGTATCAGGGCTTGTCTTATGCAAAAGTGAGAAATGAGACTTGACCATAAAAATATGGTTGATGGTGTATAATATTTTTGCATAAATTTAGTCTTGGCACCTTAATTTAAGGTTAGAAATTAGCTCCTTTGTTGTGCTTTCTAACTTGTTGTTTGGTAGAGAAAAGAGAGAATAAAAAATAAAAATGATGAGTGGAAATAAATAAAAATTAAAGTGTTTTGTTTAAGAGAAATAGAAAAACAATGAGAAATGATATACTCAACATCACCGATTTTAAATTAATTATTCTTTAAGTCTATCATACGGAACACCACCAACTGGTTTCCACCCACCTAAAATTATTTTCAATTACATACCCAACAAGGCCTTACTTTTTGCGAATGTTGAATTTCTTTAAATTGATTTTATTAAAAACATTTGAGTCTATAAACATTCAAATAATTTAAAAACTAATTAACACATAATGAAATGGTTTCATTTAAAATTAATATAATTTGAAATATAAATAACTACTATAGTATTGTATGTGCGTGAATTTTAATAGTTAAATTAATTATATTCATATTATGCCAAAAAACTTTGTTTAATTGCGTAAGAGTATTGAACTTTTGTTATAAATGACTCCAACACGCTTCTATCTCTTAGAATATACACATAATCACGCTTTCTATATAGATAAGAAAAAAGATAAAAAGAGAAGAAGTTAAGAGCGTTGAAATTTCATGTTCGAACAACGTTAATTCGATATTAGTAATTGTTGTCTCTTCATAGCGTTTTCAAACGCGTAATATGCCTTTTTATGATAACAAAAAAAAAAAGGTTTTTGTAAGATGGAACACCGTTAAGAGATATATTAACGTTCCATTTTTCTTTTACAGAAAAAAAAAAAAAAAAAAAAGAAAATGAAAAAAAAATAATAAAAAAAAATAAAAAAAAAAAAAAAAAAAAAAAAAAAAAAAAAAAAAAAAAAAACAAAAAAAAAAAAAAAAAAAAAAAAAAAAAAAAAAAAAAAAAAAAAAAAAAAAAAAAAAA
>Ga0099824_1006616_pt1 | contig 15811 bp, 9 predicted proteins | sample SiratrowhiteBW_FD_76837 | JGI IMG/M metagenome (GOLD analysis project Ga0099824, IMG submission 76837) | Root nodule microbial communities of legume samples collected from California, USA - Siratro white BW | ecosystem: Host-associated > Plants > Roots > Nodule | place: USA: California...
GTTGTTTTTAAGTAGTGATAAGCACGTATGATTTTATATATATATATATATATATATATATATATATATATATATATATATATTACGATGATGAGATGCATGCAAATTATATGATATACATAATGTTGTATATTGTATATTGCATGTGAGTATTTGATATCATGGTCAAATGTGACTATGCATGTTGATACCTATTCTAACATTGTAGCCCTTTATGATTTTATGGTGAGGGAACATGGGATGGTCGAAGGATCATAATATTAAGTACAAACTATTACTATATTAGGAAATGAAAAGTTGAAGATGTATTATATTATGATAATTAGGAAATGAAAAGTTGAAGAAGTATTATATTATGATAATTAGGAAATGAAAAGTTGAAGAAGTATTATATTATGACCCTTATAATTATGATCCTTATAGGTTTATGATGAAGGTAGGGGAATGATATTATGACCCTACAAACTATAATATTAAATATGAAACACATGGAGAAAAAGAGACACCCTAACTTCATTAATAGATCACACAGATTATTATATTAGATAATGAGAAGATAAAAAAAATTTATGTATCAGACTATTAAAAAATTGGGTACAACAAATCATCCTAACATAAAAAATTTATTATAAATTTTTCAATATATTTATGATGAGTCATATGTTAATTTCTGGTAATATATCATTTTTTAATATTACATAAAGTGTGATAAATTACTCTTAATCACTTAAATGTTATTAATGAAATTTTTTATTCTTATGTAGTAATTTTACTCACTTTTGTATATTTTAAAAAGTGAATAGTATATTTACTAACATGTGAATATGTGTTGTTTTCTTATTTAACTACAAATTGCTATGTGATAAATTTATTAATTTGAATATATTTTTCTTAAAATTTATATTTGTATAATATATAAAAGTTAAATTCAATTTTAAATAGATATCTACGGTTTCTTTTGAAATAGCTGAGATCAGTATCTACAATACAATATTGCATTATTTGAGATATCTCCAAAAGATCACAATAATCTACACGTCTCATGTACGGGAGACACATATATTGTTTTGACGACACAATAATTCTCGTCAACATTCTTTGACTCGAAAATAAAATTTATGTGTAATAAATTATTTTAAAAAATTCAATAATGTTAGGTTTGTCGCTATCTCGGATGGCGATATGAAAAAATAAATTTTTATAATAGAAAATAAAAGTCAGCCATCAAAATTTATTTATTATGAAAAATAGAAAATTAAAAAATAATAAAGAATGGCATAAGAGAGTTTGGTTTTTTTGAAAAATTGATATTTTTTAAGAATTTTTAGTATTTTTATATTTTTATTATTATTTTTACTTTTGAAAATTAAATTTTAAATTTTATTTTAGATACCGTTAGATGTATTCGGCCTCTTGATATTCCAAACACGAAATCAAATTTTTTTGAATTAAATCTCTAATTGAAATTATTTTTAATAAACATTAGAAAAAATTTGTATATTTTTAAATTTGAATTAATATTGAAAAAATATTTATAGAAATTGAGGAAATGAGATGAAATAAAATAAAGTAGGCTAATTTAATCTTGCACAAGCTGTAACATAAATGAATGAGCTACAGAGAAAAACCCACACTTGTTTTTTTTAATCTAAACCCCACGGCAGAGGTGCCAAAATCAGGGGTGGAAAGAGTCACTGAGAAACCATTTGTGCAGCCCAATCTATGGTTCTCAAAAAACCTAATTTAACTTTCCTTATCAATCTAACAATTTAGGATTATAGACAAAGAGAGTGGAGCGGCGCCGTTTGGTGAGGGCTCGCGGTGGTGAATGGTGGTTCGGAAGTGAAGCGGCGCCATTGGAGGTAGGCGCTTGCGAGGGCGTGGAGGACATGGCTGGTGGCGAGATGCATGGTAGCATTGATGCGGCGGTGAGGGAACTTAGGGTTAGTGGCGACAACGTTAGGGTTTATGATGACGGCGGCTGTGCTAAGCACGGTGGCAGAGGCGGTGAGCGGTTCCATGAGAGGTAGAGGATGAGATTGCGGGACTGAAATGACTTGTTGGAATGAAGGTTGACGCAGTGGTGCAGAGAAAAAATTGGTGGTTTCGTGGTGGCTCAAGGAGGATGAGTGGCATAATGTATTTGCAATAGCTCCTAATTAATGTGAGTGTTTGTGTTTCTCTTTTTTGGATTCAATGTGGCTTAAGTCTTAATTCAGCAATATTTGATTTAGTGTTTATCATTTCTTTTACAGATGAAGAAGCACAGATCAGGCACAAATCAAGCATCCAAATAGTTCGATATAATGATAACAACAACATTTACAATAATCTGAAGCATTAGCATGAAGAATTAAGCATTAATTACCTCTTGAAGCACTGCAATGTTCCCTTCGTGATTTTTGGCTTAGAATTGGCTCTTTCCCTTGCTGTTCTTCTCTTCTCAATCTCTCAATTCTTCTTTCTTCTCTATGAATTTTGCTCTAAATTCTGAACCTCTTAATTTCTTAAGAAAATAAGCATGTTATGCTTCAGAGAGCCTTTTATATAGAAATAAGAGAATGACGCTTCCTTTACTCCCAAAGGTTTTTCTCCCAAAGGTTAGAATGGTTTCACTTCAAAATCACCCTCTCTCTCTCCACCAAATAAAATCATTATTTATCTTAACAAATTCCGTTTCTGGCAGCTGGCAAGGAATGTGAACAGCAGTAATGAGCCCCAAAACAAAAATGCACAATCAGTATATCATTCATATATTTTTTTTTTAATTCTTATTTTTTATTTTAATCTTAATTACTTTTTTAATTTAATTTGATTTAATTTTTTTATAAAATTTTATGATTATAAATTAAAAGAAACAGAAAATAAATAAAATTAATTTTTTTATTTTTTATCTGGACGAATTAAAATTAAGAAAGTTTTATATGTTAAATTGGATAATATGAATTTATTTGAACTATTTAATTGTAATGAGAATATTTTAAAAATTTAACTTACAAAAACATATTTTAACTAATAACTTAATAAAAAAATTCCAGAAATATAAATGCCACATGAGAGATGCAATGAATTTAATATCAAGATGTATTTAAAGCTTCAAACATTTTATCCTCGGAATATTCTAGAATCAATAAATAAATAAATATATATATATATATATATATATATATATATATATATATATTCTCTTCTCGAACTGGTGTGTTTGAATATGACAAGGGAGGATATGTTTTCTCGTGCCTTAATAAAACATTGTCTATTTGATTGGACTACTGTAATTGCAGACACAGTTGCTTTCACAGCAGACAAAGTCTGAAAAAATATCTTGGGAATTATTATGGTTGAAGATGTTTACAATTATATAATGAACTGGGAAATTTTATGGATAAAGGTTGTGTTGATAATTAGTAAGGAATGTATTATTACATTTTAAATAAAATATTTCCACCAACATTTTCATTTTCTTTATAATAAAAGTAATCAGACAGACATATTTCAATGTAATTCGTATAAAATAAAGAGATTTTAATAAGAAAGGATATTTTTCTAAGAATAATGACAATAATAACGTATTTGAGATTTACTGAATGTATTAATACTGTTCTCTTTCGATATGCTCCATTCAAGTTTTTTTTTAATATGTCGTTTATTGCTATTTTTTTTATTCATGGTAAATATATAAATATTCATGACTTAGGTGAAGATAAAATAATTCTAAATAAATAGACAAATAAAAATATTCTAAGTGAATGAAAGTGAAAGAATATTAGTTTGGACTTTTAATAATATATAAGATAAGAAAATATGTTTTTTATCTTTTTGTTATTTCAATAAACAATTCATGTCAATTATTAAGCTTCGTCTGTCCAACACTTATTAGTTGCCCTATTTGTCCTTTTGCCAATAAAATTTTCTGGTAGAAATATATTCGAATCGGACATCCAATGTTTAATAATTTTTTATGTGTTGCACAGCATAATCACTATTTATGACATGCAGACAAAAAAAAAAAAAAACATTAGGCATATGTGTCACAACTGCTCTTTTCTCTCCTACAGTTATTTCAAATAATTCAGACATATAATTGGGTATGCATAATAAAATATTATGATATGCATAAATAGAAGTTTAAGATAAAATAAATTCCACCCAAAAGGGGTGCTTATAGTTAATCAAAATTAAGACATAATAGATTATGTTCAAAGATATAATCATTATAACTCATGTTCAAGGGTATAATCAATTATAACTCAACACATAGTCAATTATAGATGGTACCAAATCAAATATAAGTTGAAGCATAATCATTTATCTCATGAACACAATTATATACAAGTCTATCCATAAATTTGATTTCAGTTTTTGATTTGACACTTCCTTTATGATATCATGGTATCATGTGTAACCATGGATGTTTGTGGTTGTGAAATTTAAATTTAAATTCTAAATCTAATTTCACATATTAAAAAAAATTAATCCATCTTTTTATATTTGTATGATACAAAATTTAAACTTTATTTTTAATTAATTGTTTATATACTTATATATAATTAAAAATTAAATAAATTTATCTTTTTTTGCATTACATTAATAGATCACTTTAAAACTATCCATTATTTAAATTTATTATCAATAAAATACAACCAATGAAAAATTAGTAATTCATTTTATAATTCAGTTATTTTAATTTTTTTTAGTCACGCTCACATCAAATACAAATGTTTAAATCAAATTCATTCTCTTTCTCTCTCTTCAAACAATATAATTTTTCACTTTTTTTTCCATTTCAACATCAAATTCCATACTTCTTTTTATAAAGATCAAGTGACTAAAATTATTTGATATATAAAATCAAATTTCAAATTTTAAAGACTAAAATCTAACTAATCATATTTAAAGAGTTTATTAAAGGTAAAAACATATGTTCACACTAATTTTATAGATATATAAAGACAAACTTATTATTAATATTTTAAAAATTGGACATAATTAAACTGATAAAAATATTAATTCACATTTTATTGGTTGAATCAGAGTGAAACCATAGTCCAACAAGTAGTAAAAAATTTAAATATTTGAATATTATATAACGATTTAAGAAATAAATAATATAAAAAATTATAAATTAATAATGAATAAATTTGTTTTTCCTGAGAGAAATATCAATAATAACTGAAAAATTAGTGTATACCTTATGTAATTCTTAGATATATGCGTTGTCGCCTATCTTATAAATATTTTAGAATTAATTAAAAATATCAGTCCAAACTAATTTTCTTCAATAGCTTATTATCAATTTTAGATGAATTCTCACAGGTTTTTGAGATGACCTGACTTTTTGATGTTAACAGTACCTCATTAAAGACTTATCCAAGTTTCTCCTTTTCTTAGTGGACAAGTTCAATCTTAATCTCTTTCCTATTCAACAAGTAAAGACAAGATTTGATAAAATAATAAGTAGGATATGTTCTTTTGGCTTTACAAAAGCAGCAAGCACTTTAGGATAGAGACAACACAACTACCTACTGTTGCATTAATTCCCACTCGTCCACACTTTGATTCCTCTGCCTTAAACACGACAATCCAAAATTCAAATAACCAATCAAACCAAAGATGCTGATAGTTTAATATCTCTTGCAAAGATATATTCAGTATACAACTATTTTTATATTGTTTGTTTGCTTATCCTATTTTTATATTATTTGTTTGCTTATCGTTGGTAATCCTCATAAGCAAATGTAAAAAAAAAAAAGAAAAAAAAAAGAAATTCACCCAAATTCACACAAGAAAATAATTAGTTCGTGGATACTCCCCATTTAATACAGGATCAAAGTACTCGTCTAAGCCGTATATCATCGGCCGGTAAAACTGAAAAGATCTTACAAAGAATGAGAACTGAGCTAAACCAACACGGAATGACGTCACTTTCAACCCAAAACCTTAAGACATTGAATTTATGGATCTTTTTTCTTATATATTAATGAATTTTATCATTCTTACTCAACGTGTGACTTAAACTATTTAACACTTATAAATAATATAATTATTACAAAATTACCTTCCACTATTAGATTATTCTTAATAATAAAAAATCAGTTATTAAATGGTGATAATTCTCGAAAATATCTTTTCATAAATCCAGATAACCATGCCATGCACAAATAGATAATCTTTCTACATTCTTAACATAACATATTGTACAATGAGACTCAAAAGACTTAAATAATCAAATCTCTACTTTCTTTCACATATTACATATCACTCAAACACAAAATACAACTCCCCCAAATGCAAAATCCAACTTCTATACCTAATTGCTGGTTTTTGACAGAAAAAAGTTAAAATGTAGTAGGAATATAGGATCACTAAGATACATGCATGCACACATTGTACTTTATTAATCAGATATATGTAGTAGCCAGCTTTCTAGCATGTTTTCAAACATGTTAGAATAGAAGAATCGCGTTAACGATGTGAAAAATCGCGTCTGAAACGTGAAACTGAACACACTATTCATGTATTCACGTCGCAAACGGAAGATCCAAGGAGAGGAACCTGACCCACAAAACCTTTTCTCAAACCCATCAACACATCACACTTCACATACAATCCATAATGTGCAGAGTTTATGTCACCAGCTTTCCACCTCAACCTTCCATACAGCACAAGTTTCACACCAACCACCCCATAAGTCTCGTCCATGACCAGTCCATTCGTGAGCTCCACCGACACGGGCACCGGCACGCCTCCGATCTCCGGCGACAGCGACACGGCGCTGTGCTTCTCCAGGTAGAGCGGGGGAAGCATGACATGCGGCGTGATGGGTTGGTTTCGGTAGGAAACGTAGGCTGAGAGCCTGTCAAAGTAAATGGAGACACGCCTGTTAGGGTTTCTTATGACGATGTTGAATTGCATGGAGATGGAGATGAGCGGCGGCGTGGTGGCGTTGAGGCCGTAGACGGCGGCGCTGGCGACCGTGAAACGTGGCTTGGAAGGGTGGTAGGCGAGCCACAGGATGAGGAGTATGAGGCCAAGTAAGAGGAGGAAGACGGTTATGCAAATGCAGTGTTCACGTTTGGGTGCATTGGGTTTGAAGCGAGAAGGTGTAGCTTTGTCCATGTTGTGGAGATGATGGTGGGGAACTTTGCCAGGGAAACGGTATTGTGTGTAATGGGTAGGGTTGGGATTAGGGTTAGGGTTAGGGTTAGGGTTATGAGGGATACGGTCATGGTCTTCTTGATGCTGTATCTGCATTTCTGCCATGGGAGGAGTGGTTGGTCTCTAGTTAAAGAGTTTGTGGAAGTGTTATATGTATCATATGTAGAAGTAACAGCTACAAATGGAGGCTGTGGATATAGTGAAGTGAAAAAGTGAAAGGAAATCCATGAGATGGAATAAGCAGGGAAACTTGGAATCAAAGCATAAGGGTGTGTTTCTCTTTAGGTTTTTTAGATCATATCATTGCCTGTTTATTGATCCCACTTGATGCTATGTGTTTTACTTTTATTTTTCCTGTTTTATGCCTTGCTTTGTCTTTATCCAACTCCTTTTCTTTTTCTGCTTTTACCAACGTAATGTGAATAAGAAACCCTTAAGTTAACCATCAGAAACATTTACATCTATGTTAAAGAAATGTTAGATAGCAGGATAGATGGACAAGAAATAGCTTCGTATTCACAATCTAAAAAGTTAAGAGGTATAAACAATATATTTTAATATAAATAATAATAATATATGGTTAAGAGGTTTTAGGATATTTTTAGAATACTAATAAAAACTTGACATTGAAATTATCATAGTTTTTGAATTAAATTAAAAACATTTTAACTAATTGAGACTAAACTAAAATAAAATAATAACTTTACTCAGTAAAATAACGAGATAGTCATGTGACAATAAAAAGAATGAACTGTTCCTGCGGTTTTGAAGGTTCAATTATTAATGCATGAAAATAACAACTTAAACGAGGATGGATGATGTAAGGAGGATTTGCAAGGGGTTACATTTATTCACTTATTGTGTGCTTCAATTCATTCTCTCTTAGTGATCACAAATCAATAATTCCTCAACAAAGAAAAACTAATGAATTATATTGACATTTAAAAGAAAGAGTTATTTTATAATATGTAGAAAGGAGACATGAATTTATCGGTTAATTACTAGTGTAATTTTTTTTTGTAAAATTCTCAAAATTATGCACTTTTTCTTTTTCTTGTTAGTGTGAGTAAATCCTGGAGAGCTTGCACTATATTATTGTGAATAAATGGGGTCATTTGATTTAAAAGTATATGAAATTGTGGAAAGAAAACAAGATTTTAATTAAATGAATGAAATCATGCAATAAAGATACTATTTTAATTAACTAATTAATTGATTAATTAAAATTGTTACACTACTACATGATTTAAGGTGATTAATTCTTCCAGGATTCCTCTCCTGTTTTCACACGTATTGGGTTGAGAAATTTTGTTGAACATGAAATATGTAATGATTGAAATTAATTGTTATTAAATAATTAAAATAAATGTGAAGTTAATTTGAATAGAAGAATCACTACTACGAGAAAAGTGTCCTGTGAAAGAAAAAAATCTATGTAAGTTTGAGAATTTTTATAAAATAAAAAAAAAAGAGCAAATAGTTTGAGATTTTTTATAAAATTACAGTAATAACTATTTTTATAAAAGAAAAAAAAGAGCGAAAGTAGTTTTAAGAAAAAAAAAATAACAGAAGTAGCTTGGAAATTTTTATAAAATTACAGAAATGATTATTTTTATAAAAGAAAAAAAAAGAGAGAAACTAGTTTTAGGAAGAAAAAATATATAAATAAGTTTTAAAAACTAACCACTTCCCTTTCATCCTTTTTTAAAAAGTTTTAACCTTTTTTAAAATTAAAATAATTTAAATTTTTACTATATAAAAACCATTTTTTTATTTAACTATCTTACATAAATTTTTTTTACAACAGTTAATCTTTCTTCACAACAGAATATTCCTCAATTCAAATTAAGGAAGGATGAGAGAATTAATCACCCTAAAATGGTACAGTAGTCTAACTACTTTAATTAATTAAATAATTAGTTAATTAAAATAGTATATTTATTACACAATTTTATTTATTAAACTAAATTTTGAGTTATCTTTTTACCATTTCACATAATCTTAAATAATTAAATCCTGCAACACACCATTTATTATGATTATGTGCAACTTCTACACGATAAATCGAAAAAAATAATTACACTATTTTTGATAATTTCACAAAAAAATTACACTAATTTAGAAATTTTGCCAAATTTATCTTAATACATTTTACATAATAGAGTCATTTGTCCCCATTAAAAGTGTCAAATTTGGTCGATGATGTGGAAGTTAGGAAGTGCTTTTCTAACAAATAAATGATAATGAATTAGTTTAACATTATATACCTTAGAAATTAGGTAAATCAGTCAAATTATTGGTAAAGTATTTAGTTACAAGTTATTAATTATTTGCTGAAATTGTCGTTTATTAATAGGTTGAACTTTAAGTTAGATTTTATTAATTAAATAAATTAAATTTCAATTTTAAAACTTGACATTAAAGATGACATAACTCGTTTATATAATATATATTTAAAATTTTTGGAATATGGTGTTATTTAAGTATTATTGAGATGCTAACGCACTTGTTTTAAAAATTATGTTCTATTAATTAATATTGAATTGCACTTATATAAAATACTAACTTCTTTTTTAATATATGAATAATTTTTTTCTGAGAATTCATGCATAGCTTTTTGCATGCCTTTCAATATTATTTTACAGGAACTAAGAAATATAATAATTTTTATATTCTAATAAAATAGTTGAACAATTTCTTATTTTATCTGTTTTCCTCTCCACCTAATACAATAAGTACACGTGTAAATTATTGCAAGGACTAAGCTATAATGACAAAATATGTTATTGAAATTTTAAAGAGATAAATAAAAAGGAGCATTTTTTTTTTCAAAATAGAGGAATACGTTTAAGAAAAACGGTGGTCTTTATTGTAAGTTATTTTACATTTTGTTCATACTAAACATTATGAATATGTTTTTTTTTTATTAATCAGAAGAGAATTTTAAAAGTTTTTAATGATAAAGGTAAATTTTTACTTAGTAATATTGAGTTAAAAATTCAGTAAAATAAATTGAATTAATTACCTCTATTAGCTTGCGGAATTATGTTATAAGTGTCTTACATTAAGAACCAAAGCGAGGATTTTATTTTTACCAAAAAAAAATTAATGTTATTATAACTCTTTAACGACTTAATAACAACATTTAACTTTAACTCAAAAAGTTAAATTGTCATCTCTCTGGTAGGAACGTTTTTAGTGAAAAACTTCACTAAAAATCATTTATGGAAAACCTAATTTACTCGCAAAGTTATTTTTAGAAGATGGACCAATCTAAACAAAAAACATTTTCTCAACATATTTCTAGAAAACTAAAAAATTCAGTTGTATCGAACGCTCCTGAATTCTTTTACAAAAAGAACCAAATTGTTAAGAGTGAGATAGTAACAGAATTAGGTCCAAGAGTGAAGTGGGCAATGATGAAGAACAAGAAAGAATAGCAGAAGAAGGTGATGTGGGTCGGTCTGAACCCTTTCACAAATGTATGGACAAAATTAAATTGTGACGCTTCTGCATGATGTGCCCATCACTGCCAACGTGTCTTCAGTTCAATATACTATTTGGAGTTTGGATCATTGCCTCTTCAAGTCCCACATCATCCTACACACTATGGTGTCCCACAAGTGCACATTATTGATGCTTTCGCTGTGCAAGTCCATGTGCTGGTTTCATCAAGGACCACTCTATGATTGTATCCACAACCGCAGCCAATCGTCCACCACGCAGCCAAGAGCTATGAAAGTGCTTTCTCTATCTTTATGTCCATTAACATTCAGCTTTTCAGATGAACTTCGCTCCAAGGTCAGACGAGGAAACTTGAAAGAGAGACGAAAAAGAGAACTGTAGAACATGAACATGCAAGGGAACCATACAGTATTAAAGCCACAATTCGTATACTCTCCCAGGTTACCACCACCTTCCAAGTGGCATATGGAGACTTACAGGTATTCAATCTTACCTTCACACTTATTGCTATGTATCGAGTAAACAGAGAATTAATGTCCATGGTTGCGAACTGAAATAGATGGGCAACTGCATGATGAGAGTTTAAAACAATGGTCAATAATCGAATGCAAAGAAAGATCCTTCAACTTTAAAACCCGAGGTTCTCGAGGGAATTTTTTTCAGACTGAAACCTAGAAACTATGTAATTACAGACCCATATTAGTATTTAACCAAGAAATCGTATACACGGTAAAACCAAAATCGATCCCACTAAATATTACAAAATCCTAAATTTGGAAGTGGCAGTCCAAATATCAAGTCAGAAGAAAACACCAACACTGCACTTTAGCTATCTTCAACCAGCCTACTCTTGCTTTGCTTAATGCTTCAAGATAAACAGATTCCACCAACACACACACCCACACCAACCTACATCTAATCCTTGTTGACGCAATCAGTGTTACAGTCAGCTGTAATTTAATACTACAGGTAACCTAAATAAAAATAAATAAGATTATGAATCACCGCCAGCATCAGCAACTGGATGATCATTGTGGTACTTGGCGTACAAACTGCCCTTTGACCCGAGGCCGCTGCTCTGCCAGTCTTTTCCGGCTTTGATATCGAACCTTTACAAGAAATTAAGAGTTCTTATCAATAAGATCATTAGCAGATGATAGTACAGGAGTTTCCAACCTAACTATAGTCATAGATATAACTTTACCATAAATACTTTTAAAATAAAGTACCATTTTACTAACATCAGTGCTGGTTGCAATACCTTTTTCTCGAAGCATCGCTCTTTCCGCTTCAGTCGAAACTTGGTTAGAGCTGCTTCTCTTTGACTAGTGCGATAACAATCTGTGGCTCGAGACCCATCATAATTATGACAAACACTATCACTGAAACCTTCTGGGTTGTTCTTGGATACTATAGCTGAAGTAGCAAGCCCATCATTTCCACTGTCCATGCTTCCATACGCACTACTATTGACATGATATGAAGCATCATGGCATAAACTGTTACCAGCACTCTCAGCAGCAGCAGGAGAATCATGCCTTGCCTGATCCAAATCAGTGTCTTCCTTTACATTTTGATTAAGACCAGTAGCATCATTGGAACAGTCATGATATTGGTCAGAGTGGTGACTTTCAGCATTGGACTGGGAGGAGGTACTTGTGGGAAAGGGAGAACCCTCGTTCTGGCAGACTGGTTTCGGACTCCACACAGGGTGAGTACCAGATGGTGCGTAGAACACAGAAGTGAAAACATTACCATGTCCCTTGGACTTGAGATCGGAAATAACCCCTGAAACAGGTAACATTCCACATTGACTGCTTGATAAATTTGGCTTAACTTGTCCATACTGATCAATAACTGTACTGATCATATTCTCCAGGTTTTTATTTGAGCCACCATACTGACAACAATTTCCAGAAGTAGTTCGAGACAATTTATGGGATTCATGAGAATCCCAACTGGGGTTGTTTACTTCGGTGGATGTGATTGATGGTGTCCGAAAAAGAGGGTGCACCAATTTACTATTACTATACCTGCATATAGAAATTGTCACCCAACGTCACAAAATTTGTGTAATCGCAAAGAATTAATGCAAGTTGATTTTTTGAAAGGATCACTAGGAAAAATAATTTAGAATCAAAGACTGGATACTGATTCTCATCATCCAAGGATGAAAGCTTAAACATTTAATTTTGGGTGCTGGGGGTTGGGGGAACCATAAGGGTGCAGAAGTTTAATGTTTAACAAAAGGGGGACCAACCTGTATAGTTTAACAAAGAGATGATTTGATCTATAAACTTGAAAATGAACAATCCAATTTATTTTATCAAACCCCATTGAAGAATTCCTCTTATTGCAGATGACGGTGCACAAAAGCACCCACATTTGTGTGGTCTCTTCCGTATTTAGGTTTTAGAAACATAACTATAGGCTCTCAAAATTTTACCATGAATTGGATCCTGCCATGAGATTATAATAGATTATAGGCTCTCAAAATTGCGTTTCACTCCAAATCACCAATTGTTCAGGTTTCACCAATGTTAATATAGAACAGCATAAACAAAACTGACAAAATAAATGAAAGGACACGAGAGAAATAATATAAAAAAAACTCCACAAAGAACTTCCTTCCACTGATCAAAATTAGTTTCTTAGGGTAGAAAGATTGTGGAAAGATTTTACGGAATCTGGTATTGGTAGATATCATTTGAAGAACTAAAAAAGTCACAAGAAAACACAGAACTCACCAAGAAAATGCAGAGGTGTGTGAATGGTTCAATCTTTGAGATTCCTCAGTTGCTTCGCTTGCTTGTTTACATGAGTTTCCAGGAAAATCACTTCCTAAAGAAAGTTCCAATTGCGTAACACCATCAAACATGGTTGTATTACCACCGTTGAGACTATAGTTTTCATCAGGGTTCTTTGGAAGATTTCCAAATGTTGCAATCAAGTCAATAGCTCCTTTAATTGGTTTCACCCGTTCATCACTGCAGCCATGCAACTCAGTAATAATATTAGAATCTCCTATGCCTAAATCAGATTTTAAGATTTCAACCTCAATTTCAGTATCAGCACAGCCATGGTCTTGTTCTTGCCTTAGATCCGCTGATTCAAAAGTTTTGTCGCACCTTGCAGTTTCTGATACAATTGTAAATGATTTATCTGCATTAAATGTTTTAACAGATAACATAACAGTCAATACATTAAAACAAGACAAAAGCATATTCTTATCCAAGTGTAAAATAAAATTCGTATACCTCTTGTTTCATTATTAATCTTAGCTGATTCACTTTCAAATCTGGCAAACTTTTCATGCTTCACCCAATCAATTTTATTCTGTTCAGAACTTTTCAGCTGGGGCACGTCCTGCATAGTTTCCACATGTACTATAAACTTCCAAAATTGGCAATGTATAAGTGCTCTTCACAAGAGTTTGCAAAACTTATAGTTTCAATTTGAAATTTCAGAAGCAAAACTAATCTAGAAAGGATATTTTCTTCAAGTGAAGTGGTTTCGTAAATGCATTGTGCAATAGAGTTTAGGTTGCATGTCTTTATATGTCACTCAATCCATGCAGAGTGAAAATTGTAGAAAGAATTTCAGATATAAAAACATAATTAAATTAAAAGTCAATCACTTCACACTCTACAAACTAAACTCTAAGAAAATTGACATCTGTAAGAATCACACTAGAAGACAAATTTGGCAAAATTGAGGCAGTGAAACTTACTTGAGTCTCATTTAATCTCTCACTCCATTCGTTGTTTTTCTTAGAGGAAGCCACAGAACCACTGGATTTATCGCTTTCAGAATTGTTGTCGGAAGCAGTGTTAAGATTTTTTGGTGAAAATGTTGTATTTTGAGTAGGAGTGCCACTCTGAATAATTAGTATACGGCAGAGAGAGGAAAGAAAAAAGGAACAAGTAAATATACGTTAAAAGAGCAAGCTGTTATAAAAGAAGAAAATAATACAAAAAATCTCCATAAAAAGATCGGAAAATATGACATACAGCGTGCCTTCTCCATACATGCTGCCACAAGTTTCCTAGTTCATTCCTCCGAATAGGTTTTATAAGAAAATCAACTGCCCCTTTTAGCATGCATTTTAGCACCATGCTCACAGAATCATGAGAAGACATCACTGCACAGCGATGAGAATAAACCTGAGCCCATTAGCCATTTCTACCTAACATAAGACTAAAAATACAAAGACAAAGAAACAATTCAACATACTTATGACAGGAATGTTTTTACAAATTTCATGCTCCATGATTAAAGAAAGAAGTGCAAATCCAGATATTGCTGGCAGATCCACTTCAGTTATTATAAGATCTAGCTCAGACGCCTTCTTCTTCAACAATTCCCATGCCTTTAGGCCGTCTGGAACCGCGATAACTACATGGAAAAGAAAATTATCATTAAGTGATAAGCACGAAAACAATACTGGCAAGCTGAAATTGGACAGTCCATAATGTTTTCCATTATCAGTTTCTTGAAAAAATAATTGTTTGATATTTCAACCGAATATGTGTGTTTGTGCATACATATATATGTGTGTGTATTTACATAATAAACGTTACTAGACTTTCCTTCCCGAATGTATCTCCCAAATATACAATGCAAATAAATACATCATTTGAAACTAAAGGGGTTGAAATTAGAATGATTGGATTACTCGTTTTCTGTTCAAAGGATGGAGACAAACTGGTTACCAAGAATTTATAACAACTCATTTACTCTGCTTTAACCGACAGAACTATATCCCTTGATAAACAAATTTACTTCTACTAAAAAACAACTAAAATTACAGCGGGAGTCAAGATTTTCAATTGCGGTTACAGTTGCAGTTTCATCGTGTTTATTGATATTGTGGAAAATTGCCGATGCTTCTACTGTTGGGGTCATGGACACTCGTGAACTTGCACAGGGTTGTGGCCTGTTTTTTAAAACCTTGGATAAGGTAATCAGGTTTGCTGCGTTTTCTTTTAGAACAAAACACTCTAAACATATGAATGAAAACAGAGATTCTCATTTTTCATACACTCAAGTCATAATTCATCATAACAGAAAAGCTTATTACAAATTCTGAGAGAAAAAAAAAAAAAAAAAAACAACCCAATTACCAAACATAATAAAAAATAAACCCAAAAAAAAAAAAAAAAAAAAAAAAAAAAAAAAAAAAAAAACA
>Ga0099824_1006622_pt1 | contig 15801 bp, 9 predicted proteins | sample SiratrowhiteBW_FD_76837 | JGI IMG/M metagenome (GOLD analysis project Ga0099824, IMG submission 76837) | Root nodule microbial communities of legume samples collected from California, USA - Siratro white BW | ecosystem: Host-associated > Plants > Roots > Nodule | place: USA: California...
AAAAAAAAAAAAAATAATAATAAAAAAAAAAAAAAAAATATAAAAAGTTTTTTTTTTTTTTAAAAAAAAAAAAAAAAAAAACTAAATAGTATATATGAAGTGAAAAAACCATTGAAATCAAATTTAAATGATGATAATAACTTCTAAAGGCTATAATTTGAAAAAAAATCAAAACCGCTCTCGTTAAAGAAAATGTCTTTAAAATATTTTTATTTAAGATATGAAGGAATTCAGATTTATCACATATAAATAAATCGTTAATAATTTAATAAAATACATATTAATGTTTTCTTAATATGGTTTGATAAAAAAAAAAAACAGTTTTAAATTGTATAGATGTTTATACAAATGGCTTACAAATGAAAAAAGTTATTAAAGCATGATAATAAAAATAACAATGAAATTAATAACAAAAATGTGATAGAGCTACTTTAACCAGTCTGTGTAGATGACGCGTCTTCGTACAAGCGTTTATTCATTAAATAGAAGAGACAAAGAAAGAGAGTTACCTAGAAATTTTGGCTGGATTACAAGAAGGTGCCTAAGATATAACTTTGCCTCCTTTTAATTTTTTTTATTATGACTTTTGTACTTTTTCTATGATATCATCTATTGATTTTTTTTTTTCAATTTTAGTATATTTTTTAAATTTATAAACATTGTTTTCTTTTAATTGATCCACAAAATTGTATCTAATATATTGTTTAAGATATCGTTAATAATAATTGAAATTAAATATAAAATCGAACATTGAACAAAATTTTAAAATTTATTAGAATCTACACTAAAATTACAGAAAAAAAAATCAAAATCACAAATCAGAATTAAAGAAAAACTAAAATTACAATTTAAGATCACTCATTTAAATGATTTCCCAGGTGCACGTTCTGGGATAAATAATTAAAATAAAATCATTAAACGTAATTTGTGTTTAAAAAAATTCTTTAAGATTATTTTACTAGTGAAGTTTAGTCAGACAATGAAAATAAAACTTGTAAGTTTTTATTTCTTACTTTTTCAGAAAATTTGAAAAACATGAACATATAAAGTTCAGAAGTAAAGACAAAGGAGGAAGGTGCTCTGATCCTTCCCTGGAAAGTACAACAAAATAAAAGGCTTCCACTTCGCTGAAAACAAATCAGAGAGAACACCAGATATAAATTAACTTTCCCTTTTAAAATCAAACAAGAACATGTCATGATAGTACTATTATTTTAATCGTAAATAAAATTCACGACTAATAACGATGATGGTATCGAAACTGTCATATTCACAAACAATGTTATTGAAATTAAAATAAAAATGATATATTTATGCATATTAAAATATTTATTGTGTTTATGTTTTAGAAGGTGGATATATGATTTCTCGGAACAATTATATAGAACTTTTATAGTTTTGATAATGTTAAATCAGATTTTTAGGACAATCTAATACCGTATTTTAATATTTTTACTGTGTAATAGAATCCGAAACAAGTATTCATATTTTTACTCTGTAATTTGATACTCTACTCTCTTTTTTCTTTTTTTTATGAAGCCTTTTTCAATCCTTTTATCAAGGTCGTTTTGGATATTTCAAAATATATGGAGGTGCAGATGATATTATGCAGGTGCAGGAGGAATGCGTCTATCAAGGCCTATGTTGTTTACACAATTCGGCGATTCTTAGCTCTGGCAACAACCTCCATGAAAAGTACAGAATGTGTGTGGCATGTTAAAGAATTTAACCTCTAATTTATTTTATTAATAACTTTGCTAGACCAAATTAAATTGATTGCTATAACTAGCTAACAAATTCTAGCACATCTTCATTTTTATTCTAAGGTCATACTTACACTCATATGCAAGATTTATATTCTATAATCTTTTTTATTAAAACATGTTGAAATGACAATAAATCTAAGACGTGGATCATAAAAGAATAAAATAATATTTTTTTACATCAACAACTATTTGTTTAAGAAAAATATTTTATAATAATATATGTTTCTAGGTTGAAATATAAATAACATTTATGATTAAATAAGATCTTATAACACTCTTCCATAAATAAAAATCTTAAAAGTTATATGACATAGAACCCATAAAAAAAAATTTAAAGCCTGTTGTAGAAGTTAAAACCACATTTTATGACCCTAAACGAAAATGGCTTTAAGCAATTAAATGGTATAACTTAATATAACATCACATTCAGAAAAAGGTGACTAAAGTGATATGGTAATGCTTTTAAAAAATATGTATTTGGGTAATTTTTGAATAAAAGTACACCCTGTTGGTTCATTTGCCTAAAGTAGCTAATACCCTTTCAGCTTCGAACTTATAAAGTCCAATTAACATACAAGCTAATTTTGTCAGATGAATATACTTTTATGATCGTGAAACATGGAAGGAAATTAAAAAAAGCAAACTGTTCCTCTGAGATAGTAAATGATAACAATACTCTTTCTTTCCTTCGGGCAATATTGTTTGAAGGGTGATTGATATAAACCTTATCAGAAAATACAAAAGCACACAATTTGCAAAATCCTAACATCAACATGTGCCAATGTTAAGCTTCCAAGTTGGAAAGGTCCTCATGATTCCGCATCCGACGCCTACGGCGAGATCTTCTATGAGCCCGATTTTGTGTTCCTGATGGTTTATTTGGGGAATTAGAATGAATAGTGTCCTCCACAGGAGGACCATAACCAAAAACACAATCAAGAGGGTCTGCCTCCCACGTCATATCAGAACCCCCGTTTATCTGCAATCAAATGTACACCAAAGAAAGTATATGTAAAATCATTTTAATTATCATTGTCCAGTGGATACAACATTTTTCTATATTAGACACAATAATTTGTTAAAGATAAGTCAAGTTACAGAATCCTCATTCATTGAAAAGCTTATAAAAAATATGTCTACCCGTCATATTACTATTGCAAAACGGTGTCAGTTTGCCCAATATTCTTTTTGTAAAGGAATATCCTTCGCAGGATACAGTCCTATTCAAATCAGTAAAATTCCCCAGCATGATGAGATTATGGGCCTGTTTGAATACCTTCAGTTTTGGTTTTAAAATCTGTTTTCTAAAACAATGCTAGACTTGTTCATAAATCAATTTCTCATACAAAATCTATTAAGATATAAAAAATTATTTATAAGATATACAATGCATTTTCGGAGGGTTAGCAATCAGCAGTTCACATCTCTATACTCAGAGACCTTGCAAATAGTTAGAAATGTGTATCTGACATCTGATGTTGCCGAATGGTAAGAAATCAGCAGTTAAAAATCCCAAAAACAAACAATCAAATCATGTTTCTGCATGCTCGTCTAAAAAGAAAGCATGGAAGTGAACCACTCTTTTAATTTCAATTTAGAAAGAACAACTCAGAAACAGTTTCCCTATGCTACAAACAAACACGTTTTTTAAAATTTTAATTCTATAAAACTAAAAACTATTTTTAAATAGAGATACTAAATATGACCATATTTTATGAGGTCCTTTAATGCTACTGCATTCGTATAACAAATCAGTGATTTTTAACTTGATTCTCATTAAAAAAAAAAAAACTATTTTTCAGTTTCTCAATTTATACTTTATTTATATTTACATTTGGTTTCTCCCCAAACTTTTCCTAGCATCAACTTGAACTGAATCCAGAAATAAGATTTTCCAATTTGTTTTTTACCAGGTTGATCAACATGCAACTCGTGTGATATGTTATCACCATTGATTGTGAGTGAGAGAACTAGTCAGGTTACAGTAACATTTTATCCTTTCCCCCTAAAACTTTTGCAATGGTTGCAGCCACCAGTGAAACTACTATTCTTTTTTCTTCAAAGAAAACAATTAACAAAACATATATAGACATTTTGCAACCCGTTGACATAATACAATTCAGGTTAAATAAAGTTTATTTTTCCTTGAATACACACAGTACTCAAGGAGGGCATGTACGTAACTTTCTCAGTATGCACAAAATGAAGTTTAACAGTTCCTCCCCCCTCCCCAAGATATACAAGAAGGCCAAAGCAAAAAATACCCCCCTGGTGTCCCCCAACACCGTCCATATCCTTCTATCCTTAGATTAGCTAGAAATTAGCATATTTTATTACACTAAAAGCTCCTTTCATTAACTAAAGAACGAGAAAAGGGAAGTCTAAGAATACTTACAGAAGTATGCTTCGTCTCAAGATTTGTTTTTTTGCTGCTGGTGACATTTTCAGACCTGCCTTGGGATTTATCATTAGAATCAGTACGAGAATGGTCTTGGGATTCATCACGAGAGTCATGATCATGTGTCCTATGACCAAGGACTGGCCTATCGCTAAAGAAATTCCGGCTTCTCCATCTTAGTTTAGGATTATTACTCAAATCATCAAACATCTTCTCCGAATAGAAATGCTTAGATATAAGCTGCATTACTGAAGGATCATTCTGGTATTTTGTCAACATTCTGTCATTTAACAACAATTAAAATATGTAAATGAAATGAAAATAAATTGAATCAAAATAACAATGAAATAGGAGAGCCCACTGGAGATTGAACCTATTTTCTCTTTCCAAGTCACCCCCCTTTAGTACAAAGCAATCCCGAGAGTACAAGGTATCAGTTAAATTAAATCCCATAGCAATTTTGTTTGGATTAATAATAGTCGCATCTTCAACCAATAAGTCAAACTGGGGGACCGGGGATTTTGCAGTTAAAATGGAAACGTGTGTTTGGATTACAGTATCAGGGGTACCAAACATTCATTTGCACTTTACAATGTACAAAATGGAGGAGTTATAACACTGCTGAATTGAAAGAAAAAACATGGGTTACATTCATGTGCAATGTAACCCAAAAGCACTCTATAATGGTCACCTTATTTTCAACTTACCCTAGATACTCCTATACTAAGTAATAATAACCTTTCCTTGCTTCTTATAACTCTCGCCATCATTCCTATCAATGCAAATGCATCCTAAACTGTATTTGATCTTATTTGAAACAGTTTGCCTATATACCTCCATTCAATAAGCTACTTTCTACTTCTAGTAAAAAAGAATAACTGACACTTGTCATTGATCTTGTTACACAAAAAAACCATTGTAGTTTTAATTCTTATCGTACACAAGGCAGCATGGTGGACGAAAGCTAAGCTGACTTGCTCTGCTTATGACAGCATTTACTTTATAGCCTACTAAAGAACACCAAAGAATGAGATAGTAATTGGAACTTATAGCACAAATAAGAAATGTTTACCAAGTCTGAGCAACTGAGAGGAGAAAACCTACATAGTCGCTAACTCCTTCTGCAATATGCTACCATCCATTTTAAGAATCTGATCTGCACAAGAATACAAGCTTCTATTACCTAGCAACTGTCCACAGATAACACCAGCTCCTGCAAAAGGATAAAACAACAAACAAGGCTACCTTAGGAAGGCCTTTGTAAAACTGTGGAAATAAAGATACAACAAGTGGTTTCTCTTACCGACTGAAAGGTAGACTCGAAATGATTTCCTGAGATTCCAAGTTGCTGCAGTAAAGGTATAATGCTTATGGTCATACTAAACCCAATGAGAATCTGCTGTGTCTAGGGTAGAATAATTCAAATATCCTGGTTATGCCGCTCTAGAATAAGAAGTAAGACAATGACCCCTTATCCCTCCATCAGGATGTTAAGGCAATAGCTAAAAGAGAAAGAACAAAACCCTTTTTATTTATTTCTTAGCTTATTTAACCTTTCAATCACCACCAGTGCTTGGATTAGTCACCATTCAGATTACTTTTAACACGTTAAGCATGCAATGTTCCAAAGCCAAAAATTTCATATATTAGAACAATATTCACTAAATCATTACAAATTAGCACCAGAATAATTAAGGATGCTGAAATCACAAACCTGCCCATGCCGCTGTACCCCCAGCAAGTGCACTAGCGGTGAAATCCCTAATAACTCTACTTTTGCACGAGAGAAGAATATTTGCTTCCTGAGGTATCAAATGTTCCTATAAAAGAAAAAGACAGATATTTGGCGATAAAGCCGATAGCACCGGCGTCTGTCAAGTCCATTATCAACGAACTTTCACAATGTGAGCACAAAAACCTTTTCAATCATGTCCTTCCACGATGATCACCAATTAAAAGAAGCTAATTTTAACTAAATTTATTCCAAATGTAAAAGTATTTATCTGGAAGCCCAAATTGCAAACCCCAATTAAAATTAAGTGTAGAAAACACTGAACAATTGCTCTCAGACGTCAGAATATGGAAATAAAAAGTAGAGAGTGAAACAGTGAAACTCGGAATTAGCATGATCAGGGATATGCATTGACACTGATTCGTCAAAAATGAATTGAAGGAGAAAGGAATTTGACATGGAGGGAAATTAAAAGCCCTAGCCGTAAAGAAATGGGGAGAAAAGAAAAGAAGAGAAGAAGAACCTTCTTAGAAATGAGAATTCGTTCTAGATCGGCCAATGCTCCACCCATAGTCATTGTTCCCTCCTCTTCTTGCTTCCTCTCAGTATCAATTCAGTTCCTCTTTCTACAAACAGAGAGAGAGAGAGAGAGAGGGAAGGAAAAGAAATATAAAGTGTTGAAAAAATAACATAAATTATATTTTTTTAAATATCTTTAATATAATATAACATTATAAATTTATAATAATCATAATTTTATTAAATTTATATATAAGGCTAATTCATAAATATCATTACAAATTTTAATTTATATTTCTATACACCTACTAAAAAACACCAATTTTTAATAATAATTTTTTCTTATAGGATTTGAGTTTGAGAGTTACTGGTAAAAACATATTCTTTTAAAAACCTTTTTTTTTTTTTTTGAAAATATCTACGATGTTTTTTTTCTATAGAAATGGTAACGAGGAGTGTGGAGAAAGTTTGTTCTGAGGGATGGCCATGGCCATGAGCATGAGCACGTGCATTTGCAGTACGAGGATGGTGGGTAGTGAGAAGGGATTGTTGGAATCTTGCAAGAATCTAAGGCATGTGAAGCAAGTGCATGCTCATATCCTCCGTTCAAAGGTGGATTACTCTAACTCTTTGTTTCTGAAACTCTTTCTCTGTTGTTGCAACCTTCCTTCTTCTTCTTCCCCTTCAGCTTTTGACTATGCACTCTCTCTTTTCACCCACATTCCAAACCCAGACACCCGTTTCTCCAACCAACTCTTCCGTCAATTTTCTCGTGGCCCCACACCGGAAAGCGCCCTCCTTTACTATCGCCTCCTCCGCAGAAACGGTACCCTCCTCGACAGGTTCAGCTTCCCCCCTCTGTTGAAGGCCGTCTCCAAGCTTTCGGCCTTGAATCTGGGTTTGGAGGTTCACGGCCTAGCTTCCAAGCTGGGCTTCCATGACGACCCTTTTATTGAAACCGCATTGATTGCCATGTATGCTGCTTGTGGACGTATTATGGATGCCCGTTTGGTGTTCGACAAAATGTCTCACCGGGATGTCGTTACCTGGAATATTATGATTGATGGGTACTCCCAGAGTGGTCATTATGACCATGTTTTAAGGCTCTATGAAGAAATGAAGGGTTCTGGTGTTGAGCCAGATTCTGTTATACTTTGTACCGTGCTTTCTGCTTGTGGTCATGCGGGAAATTTAAGATATGGCAAAGCAATTCATGAGTTTATTAAGGATAATGGTTTTCGTGTTGACTCTCATCTGCAGACTGCTCTTGTTAATATGTATGCGAGTTGTGGTGCTATGTATCTGGCTAGGGAAGTCTATGATCAACTTCCCTCCAAACATTTGGTTGTTTCTACTGCGATGCTTACGGGGTATGCCAAGATTGGTTTGGTCGAAGATGCGCGCTTCATATTTGACCAAATAGTTGACAAGGACTTGGTGTGTTGGAGTGCTATGATATCTGGTTATGCTGAAAGTGATCGGCCTCAGGAGGCTCTGCAATTGTTTAATGAGATGCAACGACAGAGAATAGTGCCTGATCAGATCACGATGCTGAGTGTCATTTCTGCTTGTGCTCATGTTGGTGCACTTGTTAAAGCGAGATGGATTCATTCATATGCAGATAAAAATGGTTTTGGAAGGGCTCTTCCTATCAACAATGCCCTGATTGATATGTATGCTAAATGTGGGAACTTGGTCAGAGCAAGAGAGGTATTTGAGAATATGCCGAGAAAAAATGTGATATCTTGGTCCAGTATGATCAATGCTTTTGCCATTCATGGGGATGCTGAGAGCGCCATAGCTCTTTTCCATAGGATGAAAGAACAAAATATTGAGCCCAATGGGGTTACGTTTATAGGTGTACTTTATGCTTGCAGCCATGCAGGCTTGGTTGATGAGGGCCAGAAATTCTTTTCCTCCATGATCAATGAGCACGGCATTTCTCCCCAACGTGAACACTATGGTTGCATGGTGGACCTGTATTGCAGAGCCAAACACTTGAGAAAAGCATTGGAGCTTATTGAGACTATGCCTTTTCCGCCAAATGTTATCATTTGGGGATCCCTGATGTCTGCTTGTCAAAATCACGGCGAGGTTGAGTTAGGGGAATTTGCTGCCAAACGACTTCTTGAGTTAGAGCCTGATCATGATGGGGCCCTCGTAGTTTTGTCAAACATTTATGCCAAAGAGAAAAGGTGGGATGATGTCGGACTGGTCAGGAAATTAATGAGACAAAAAGGTATCTCAAAGGAGAAGGCATGTAGTAGGATTGAAGTAAATAAAGAGGTGCATGTGTTTATGATGGCAGATAGATATCATAAGCAATCAGATGAAATATATAAAAAGTTAGATGCGATAGTCAGTCAACTGAAGCTAGTTGGTTACACACCCAGTACTTCAGGGATTTTGGTCGACTTGGAAGAGGAAGAAAAAAAGGAAGTAGTTCTCTGGCATAGCGAAAAATTAGCACTGTGCTACGGGCTAATCAGTGAGAGAAAAGAACCATCATGCATTCGTATTGTTAAAAATCTTAGAATTTGTGAGGATTGTCATTCCTTTATGAAACTGGTCTCAAAGGTGTACCGAATAGAGATTGTTATGAGAGATAGGACTAGGTTTCACCATTTTAATGGTGGAATTTGTTCATGTAGAGACTATTGGTGAAATTATTCCAATATGTAAATTGAATTAAACCGGTATATCCTCATTTGGGCCTGCCCTATATATGGCAGGACATGTACTTCAGCTTGGTGAGGGTTCACTACTATAAAGTTTATCATCATTTATAATTTTGTTGAAAATTACCATAAATTCATTTTCTTTTGGTTGAATACCATTCATTTGGCAGTAAAAAATTGAAAATTTTGACCACGCCACTTTACAGATACCATGCCGATATAAATGTTAGGCTGTCATCAAGCTCGATCCAACCGGGCCCATGCATAACAACAAGTTTACTTACAGGAATAGGAGAAATTGTCAATCCTGATTAATATTACATAAATGAATAGAGAGGAGATGTGCATGTAAAAGGAGTTTCAATTAGTAGCGGTAAGTATCAATCGTGTTCATTAATTTATCATAAATACATAAACAATTGCTTGGAGGGTCAGGATTCAGTAGTTTATGACTTATTGGTTACGGAAAATCATTGCACTTCAAGAATTGGAATCCATGTAGTGACGGCTACGATTCAGCACGACACCACCAACTCCAAAATGGCATAGTAGGCTAATCATGGTATTATAATTCACACAAACGTTAATGCTAATTAAGTACCTTAATTATCACATTTCATAAACCATCTTTAGCTGCAACAAATGGAATTAGTCCTTCGCCATTTGATTTGTGTTGCTTTAGTGGACCTTTATGGAGATTCTATGCCTCATCCTCAAGAAAACTATCATCAGCCACATAACACATAACGTAGTGTGATAAAAAGGAAAATTGCATAATATCATTACATAAGACAAGTTGATGATGACATTCTCCATTATAGACAGGGCAGCGAAAAAAATCACATTTTTTTTGTTTGAAAGTCGATGGTTGCAGAGGGAGAAGTTGACCATAGGAGCTTCTTTAATAATATATTAATGAAACTCCCAGATAAGTTTATGGACAAGATATGATAGCGTCAAACTTATATGAACAATTTTCTTTTGGAATTGAATATTATTGAGAGAAATTTAGTACCAGTCGCACTAAAAGATTGGTCCCATATTATTTAGTAAAACTGAGATGAAAAAGAGTGCTCAAAAACAACATCAAATGTCACTTGACTTGCAAACTACGTTAGCTTCTTTGACATCTTTAGGAAATGTCAAATTTTGTTTACATGTGAATCATTTACTTGCAGAAGGAAGTTGAAGAAAACCCACAAAGTTTTTAATTATCAGAGGATTAATCATCTAATCAGAAGCATTAAAAAAGGCACTTTTTTTCATCTTAAGCAGAAAACGTTTGTACGGTATGATCCGGAGGAACTTTTGGAAGAGAATGGTTTCTCTGCCGATCTGTCACGTGTAGAATAAAGTTGGGATTAAATAGTTTATCTTGGAAAGAAATTAGATGTCTGCTGCCAAGAAAGGAAAACAGAGAAAAAGAAGAAAAGAAAAAGACGGATGAAGTGAAAAAGCACTCTCTGTACAAGACAAAATGAGAAGCTTAGCCACAAAAAGCTACAAACTTTATTCGAACGAAACGAAAGGGTGTTATACGGTATTCCCTGTTCCCAACTTGCAGGCTCCTCTGTTTTCATCAGTGCAATGTGAAAGTGGAGGAATCAGTGACTTGAGAAGTCGTGTTTGACCTGCTACTGTACTTGTTTGACGATGCAGTGAAGTCAGTTGACCTTCTCCTCAGCATCTGCCTCATCCCATCAGCCACTCTAACTGCAGGGTTCGATTTGATCTTCCCACAGAATGACATGTGAGCTTTCACAGCTTCATCCATGGCAAAGGGCATTTTCGCTCTGTTAACCTCGTCTCTCACCGCCTCTGAGCACAACCCACATAACCATTTTCCGTCAAACTTGGCCTTCACGTCGCGGATATATTCTTGGGTGCAATCCTCTTTGAGGCCACAGCACTCACACTTCACCGATTCTACTTCCATATCTACCTACAAGTTTTCTCTTAACTCTTATCTCCCTTTATAGCTTTATGAGGAGGAGAATGAGAATCTTTGGATAATGGCAGCCACGGGTGGTTGTTTCTTTTTTTTTTCTTTTGGTTGGATTCGAGAGCAATGATGACAGAGGCAGTGTTGGTTATTTGCTTTATGTTGGAAAGTTGTGCGCTTTCTCAGTTGGGATTGATGGTATTGTTGCTTCAAGAACTAGTAAGTGCTTGTTGTTCAACTAGAGCTTTTATGGTGTTTGAGATGAAAGAGAGAATGTGAATTTAAGTAGGGAAGACTGCCATAATTTCCTCCATGTTCTAAGGGACATGGCGGATGTGGAAAATCAAAAGGGAGGGGTCGGAGGGGCCTTAGCAAGGACCCTACTTTGCATTTAATGTACCATTAATAATGTCACACATCATCATCTAATCAAACACATGAATTACCTTAACAAAATACTACAACTATCTGATATCTGTCTTATTCCTTGTTACTAATCCATCTCCAAGCCTCGTAAAGCCTCATAAATTGAGCTAAGCAAGAGTCAAAATTACATGAAGGTGGGGCAACGTGTGATGGATTCTTTTATAGCATGTTTATTTATGTTGTTTTGTCGTCGCTTTTGGTAGTTTGTCCAGTAGTTCTACTGATGTTACGTGAATTTCATTCTCACAACTTTATGATTATCAGTTTGAGGGATTCTTTTTTTACTGTTCACAACTCTACTTTATTGAACTGCCACAGAGGCACCTTCCAAATGGTGCTTAATTATGGATATGAGTTCTGTTGACCTTTGCTTTCGGTTAGAAAGGTAAGTGCTTTGTATTTAGCTTCCCTTTACTTGGCTATGATTGTCTAATCCTTTTTCCTCTCTCGTGTATGAACCTAGATATGACACCTATCTGATACGATAATGTAGTCATTTATTAAGAGTCAGTATTTCTGTTTTTCCTCATACACGTTTCTGTGTTTCATTTATAATTTCTCCCCACCATTATTGAGAAATAAAGGAGAAAACTTAGAAGCTCCCAAGCACATGAGGCAATAGGATGATGGTCTTGTTCTTCTGGTTAGCTTAATGAATTCTATGAATTTTGAGTGATGACTGATTATTTTCCTAAGACAGTCACAATCACTACTAAGAAATATCTTCTTGGCACTGCCCTCTATTGCTGGACTCTATCAACTTCACTTGATTAAATGAAAATGATGTTTATCAGTGAATAAGAATTCCAATCATGTTTTTGCAGTGTTCATGACAGAATTTGATTATCCTATAAGGTTGAGGTGGCTTTATTGGAGAAAGAAACTTTCATTAGCTATGAGGAATGGACTAGTTGATTTAGCTTATGAAAAAGGATTTGTAACTTTGAGATCAGAAAAATTAATGAAGACTCTCACTTTTCGGTGCACCAAACTTAGAAGTTAGCATGACATCCCTTTTGTTCCTCTTATTTTCAACTGGGGTGAGACTTTCTCTATTTTCCAACCACTTTACTTCATATTAAGCATTATTGTTATTCACTAAACCACTATAACATAAAATTCAATTGACAAATGAATGTGACACAGCAATGAATTGACAACTAGACTACACAATGCCGAAATTTCTACTTGCAAGTTGCAATAATACAACAAATTTTGATCTTATGGCAAAACAATTATGTCTTTTCTAGTTTTTCTCTTTCCTGCACAACGAACAAACAATATCTCTTTATGTGATTCTAGTCAAAATGGTATGTGCAATGCTGCCTAGCCAGTTAGCCTGCACATGGCAAATGTACCCTTTGCTTGGTTGTCTTGGCAAATCAAGTTTCCCTTGTTAACATGCAACAATTTAAGCAATTGCAAAAGGTTTAATTTTAGTTAAATTCTAAAATAGTATTGGCACTTAACACAGATAGAACAGGACCCCACTTCACACTGTTGCCCATTTCTCACATCTGTGATTAGTTCACTTTCACGGGTCTCCTTTTATGTGACGCGACACTGAGTGTATCCTAACATCATTAAATTGAACTTAATGAATTATTAGAGGGTTGCATTGTAGTTCTAGAATTTCCTCCAATTTAAATGTATATTGTGTGGCCAAGAGCAGATTCTATCTCCTTCTTCAACGTTGCTTTCACCAACAATGTTGAATTAATTCATTTTCACCATCAAATACATGCACACACACACACGAGTATTCTCGATTTCAGATGTGTGTAAGATCGTAATTGGTCTCACGAATTGTTTTTAAGACAGAAGAGATGGTATTCAAAGTCAGAGTTGGTGCATATTGAAAGAGATGAACATGAAAGGAAACATTGGCATGTGCATGCTCTTTGCAACTTTGAAGAATTAGCCAACTTTTGTTACATGGTCATTCAAATAAGAATTCTTTGCATTTTTTTCATTCTTTTAATACCACACTTCCAACCAAACTCTTGTTATTTACTTTTTCACCTTTTAATATGAATAACTTTAGTCTCTCAAATCTCATAAATCATTGCCAAACACCTACTCAATCTTACCAAAAGTAACTATTTTAACTAACAATGAGTATTCATATTATATCTGAAAACCAAAAATAACTATTTTAACTAAGTCTTCATGTTATATCTGACTTCTTTTCTTAAACACAAAAAGGGACAGGACTGGTACCTATCCTAAATTTATACATATCTTGTTACTTCTATACATGTATATAAATTGTTTTAATCAAATTATTTATTTAATTGTACCATTCTTATTTTATCTGTATTCAATAAAAAAAATTATGCTTAATTATTTTAAATATTTATCATAATTTATTTTAGTTTTTATTTGATTGTTAAGGCACATGAACAAACTTTAGTTTAACAAATCAAGTTTAAAACAATTTATTTAAAATTTATTATCTAAAAAGCCTGACTACATCTTAAAAAAAAATATGAAGATCTATTTAAAGTTCTGACTTTAATTTTTTGTATTCTTATATATTTAGAAACTAGGTTTTTAAATTAAATCAAATTTTATAATAGCTATTTTATGTGACAATTTCAATTTAATAAAATAAATAATTAAGAAGTCCTCATCACGACCAACGATTTATTTATAAAAGGAAAAATAAAAGATTAAAGTGTTTTTTTGTAGAAAAATCGTTTATTCAATTATAGTTTATCGATTTCATAATATTTAAACAAGTTATCAATTATAGTATCATTATCACAATACGATATATTTTATTTCGACAACTGTTTCGAAACCAATATATTAATTTTTACATTGTAAACAATACTTTGTTCAATTGTTTATTAAGATTTTTTTGGGGAAAACTAAAGAATACCATAAATATTTTCACTTCGATAAAAATATTTATAAATTTTCTATCTTATCATTTTTATTTTTGTATTATAGTAAATATATATAAATTAATACAAGGTTAAGGGAAGAATAAAAATATAAATAATATGAAATTAATTAATATTATTTTCAATTTTTAAAATAATGGTTAAATAAAAAAGAAATGACGATTAAAAAGCTTAGGTTTCTTTTTTCATTCTCCATGTCCCATCAAAAGTTGAATAATTGGAAACACCATGAAATTTCTGGAACATTACAACTGCATATTGATGCTATGTCAGACAATTATAATAGTACATTCCATTTTGGGATAAATTAGTGGAAGAAAGATAAATGATTAGGAAAATAAGGTAGAAGAAGGTGAAGAAAAACAATATATGATGATAATAAATCTATTCCATCATCATCTTATACTTAATAATTACAATTTGATAGCTATTAATGTCTAAGTTTTCAAATAGAGATAGCTCATTACAACTAATCTTCAATCACTAATCGTTAATGTTCTTTAGCACCTTTCTTTGATATCATTAAGATTCTCACTCTCTCTCAAAATTAACTCTTTCTTTGATGAATTTTAAATATAATGAGCTCAACCTAACTCATATATATAATAAATATAAAATAAAAATATTATATTTTTAATAATTTTATATTTTACCATATGAATGGTATTAATGTATGTGTAGAAAATATAAAAAAATGTAAAATATTTATTTTAGAAGTATTTTTAACTTAATAAATATTACATTTTTAAAAATTACTCAACTCGATTATTCAATTACGTTAAAAATTACATTAAAGGCGACCCATCTGGAACCACTTATACTCCTAGTTTTGACTATTGCTTAAAAAGAATTAAAAATGACAGAAAATTATAAAAAATAAAAAATATTTTTATCTGGTTAGAATGGGCCCGTAAACAAGTGGGCCGGCCTCATTTAATAAGGCCTATTTCCCCGAGGCGAGGCTCGACAAATTCTTCCTCCACCCCCATACTCTCTTCCTGCACTCCCATATAATTTTTTATTTCATAACTGTCTTTCATGAAATTACATAAATACCTCTATCTTAATAAAATTCCTTCCCTTCCCAACCGGATGACCAGGCTATCCGGTTTAATTTTTTAAAATTGACAACCGGATGACCAGGCCATCCGGTTTACAGTTTTTTGAAATTGTAAACCGGATGGGGGTGCATCCAGTTCTCATTTTTAAAAAAAAAATACAAGCCGAACTACCCCATCCGATTCTCAACCCAGCAGATCGAAAAATCCTCAAATTCGCCGTCGACAGTCCCCCAAATCCCAAATCAATTACTCTAATCATCAATATCACCTACTAATTGCTAATAAACATCGTCCAAAGCTCTCCCCGCTGTGCTAGTGAGCCAAATACTTCCTTCAGCCGTTTCGTTAGCTAGCCATCCGATTAAGAGAA
>Ga0099824_1006623_pt1 | contig 15799 bp, 9 predicted proteins | sample SiratrowhiteBW_FD_76837 | JGI IMG/M metagenome (GOLD analysis project Ga0099824, IMG submission 76837) | Root nodule microbial communities of legume samples collected from California, USA - Siratro white BW | ecosystem: Host-associated > Plants > Roots > Nodule | place: USA: California...
ATATATATATATATATAATATATATTATGATATGTTTTTTATTTATTAACGATTTTTGTAATCCGAGATGCTTTTAGTTTCTTTAACTTAAAATGTTTTTCTATAAGAAACCGTCACATCATGATGAAAAATACAAATTCTTGAATAGAGTTAAAAAAAATTACCAAATAAAAGTTATTTAAAAATAAAATTAAATATTACTTTCTTAAAAATAATATAATAGGACTAAAACAATCAGAAGAACCACAAAATGTATTTAAAAAATTCTTATAAGAAATTCTATTTGAGATGGTGTTAGTAAATTTTCATATGATCCATATATAACTTAATATTATTAATTTTTGTATTCATTAAAAGCTTAAATAAATATCATAATTAACATCACAAAAAAAATGTGATTGTTCAGACTGTCTAATTATTTTTCCATTCAGACAAGATTGACTTCTCAGAAGTAATTAATTAAAAGTTTGAAAGATTTTTTTATTAACCTAGTTTTCTTATGAATTAGGAGTTTGATTTGGACCAAACTTTGCCTTCAGTACAGGGATTCCCTTTAAGCAGGAGTATATAATATCTATTTTTTAAAATTTTATTCATGAAATGAAATAAGTACTATGTATGTACATATAGGGTTCTGTCTTCGAATAAGTTGTTGCCTTATCATTATGGGTCCAAATCCAGGATACGAATATATTCTTAGTAGACCCTACAAGGTAACACCAATGTCCCTAGCTATATAAAAGTTCATTTTCTTTCCCAAAAAAACATTATATTTTAATTTATACATTTTAAACAAAATTCTAATTTTTGCTCATCTATTTTATAAAATCCGATTTTGACCTTTAAATTTTTTTATGATTTTAGTCTATATTATTTTGTATTTATTCATAATTTTATTTATTTATTTATTTATTTTAAAAACATTGGCTGTTACAATTAATATTAAATAAATAAGCTTGTTTGGTTTAATAATTTATAAATCATATTTTAAACTAAAAGGTAAAAGGAGAAATGTGTCTTATATGTGGTTAGAATGATTTTCTCAAATGATCAAATCTTAACACATTTTTGTTAAATTAATGACTCATTAAAGGAGGACATTAGTAGTAATATTAAAGATGAAATAAAATATTAAAAATAAGGGGATGTTATTTGTTATCATGTGGAAGTGCAATTTATATTCAAGTCGAACAAATTCCAGTACAAAGAAGATGTAATTATATTTTGTTAAAAAAAATAAGAATTCAAAAGGTGGTCTTCCTCTGGTAGGCAACGGAGTTAGTGACTTTCGGTAAAAGAAAATCTTACTTTTTATTAGAATGGAATGACATAGTGAAATGGTGGGAAAACATATGATACTTGTGACTTTTAGACGTTGGGAATGGTAGCAACTACATAGACTTACTGACAAATTTATTTTGATATTTTTTTTTGGTCGGTGAGCAAATTTAATTTGAAAATAATTAAATACACTTTTAATAACTATGTTCATTAGTTTCATTGTTTTATAAATTAATCTCTATTAATTTAATGTTCAAGTTATCAAGCCAAACACTCCTAATTAGTGAAAACTAAATGAAATGAATGTTTTTTAAATTAAAAATTATCTAATAGATAATTAGAGACTAAAGAATAAAAATTGCTTATACATTATAAAAATAAGAGTCTAATCACATCTCACTGTACAACAAAACACACGTTATATTAATTACTAGTATAATTGATACAGTACTCGTATATTATATTTGGTTATTATTTCAATTGAACTAATAATCTATATAAAATGTGATAAACTAATAAGCATAAACATAATTTGTCTTTGTTTGATTTCACATATTGTCTCCTTTTCTTTTTCACTATCATGCTATTTTTTCTAGTGTAAGTGTTTTCACTATCATGTTATTTTCTCTAGTGTAAGTGTTGTAGTCAATGTTAAGAAAAAAATGTCATTATCTCATTTGTGCTTAAAAAAATCCCTTCTTTACTTCTTCTCTTTATTAGTAGTAGCATCTCCACCTTTGATTCATCATCACAATATTAGATTTTTATTATTCTCATTTTTTAGGGTTTGTTCTAGCTTATTCCTCACTTATTTGGTCTTCCTTTTAGTTCAAATTTTTGATTTGACATCTAATCTCTCGCAAGTTTCTTTTTGTTTCATATTTACTTGAATCTTGCAACTCTTTACTAAAATCCTCTTCAAACATCAATATAAATATAGATATGTAGATTTGTTTTCTAATCCTTGTTTGACATGAATTCGTCAGGTTTTTTTATATCTTAGCTTTTTTTATGTGTGTGTTTTTTTTTGTTGTTTGTGGAGATTAATTTTTGTTATCATTTTGTTACTTATATTCTGTGATAGAAAATGACGTTTTTATTTAGAGATGACTTGGTTTAAATATGGGAAATTAGGAATAATAATATCATATTATAAAAATATTACTTTGTAGATCAATTATATCCTTCATCCAATGTTGAAATCTATTTCATATATAGATAACATCTCATGAATTCATCGATCAATGTAAAGTATAGGATGAGAGGGATAAGACAAATATTGGTTTGACTATCCACATTTTTATCTTGAAGTAAAATTTCATTATCATCCATGTCTTCATGCGTAACGAGTATGACATTTTTGCTCCATCCCATCCAATCTTAGTTAGTGACTATATTGATATCGTAATTATACTTGTTTTTTATTGTTTAAAATATTAATCAAGTATATTTTGTAAAATGAAATCATATCAAAGTAAACATGATATCATTAAAGATTATATTAAAAGGATATATATATATATATATATATATATATATATATATTTCAATATCAAATATTAATAAAAAAATTATATATATAAATATTAAACAATAATTAAATAAATGTCAAATAATTATAAAAAAAAAGTAAAAATATCAATGTGTTGATTCGATGAAATCAAATATTTCATTTCCTAAAGTACACTATATCGTTTGAATGAAATCACAAAAAAAAATTAGCTATAAGTGTTTTAATAATTTTAAACAAAAATGAGTATAAGAACAAAGAAATGTACTAAAATAAATAAATAAAATGACAACGAAATAAACATGTATATATCTATCCCATTCTCCAATTTAAAAATCAAATATTATTCATACCAATTCATATACATAATTAATATAAAAATTCTCTATTAAAATAAGATTGAATTCAAGCAATACTTATTTATTATCCCTAATAAAATATCTTAAACAACATATTTAAAAAGTATATTACAATAGCGTTATTATCATAATTCATTTATAATGTGAGAGTACATAATCTCCTACTCTCTCTTTATCTATATACATGGCATTCAATTTATATTGAATGAATTGATTTATTTAGATAATAATATTAAATGTATGATAATGAATATTTTAAGATTACTCTTAAATAATAATAAATGTATAAAGGGAAAACAAGAGTAATGAAGTTTTAATTTTTAAAATAAACTATTCAATTCTTCAATCTTTAGAAAAAAAAATATAATACCTATTATTTATGAACTAAAACCATTACTATTAGAATGTTTCATATCTATTAAGATTTTTCTTGCATATTTTCTATTAAATTGGTAAAAAATAATTGCTTACATAATTTTTTTATAAATTTTGTGAAGTCCAAATAAATATTTGCAGAAAAAATTCTATAAAATATGAAAATTTTTAGTAGCGAATTAAATGTATTTTGAAAAAAACATATAAAGTATACTTAGAAAAAAAAATTGTAAAAAGTGATTTCACAACAATATCTTATAATTAGATACAGACAGAAGAGTAACAGAGTAACAGGTTCTATTTTTCTTGCTATGCCAACTTTTGTTTTAAAAATTCTAACCAAGATACATCATTTGGCTAAAAAACACATAAAAAACAATAAAATTAACTCAAGATTGTAATTGCCCTATGATTTTTTGGTTTCTGATTTGAACATTATTAAATTGAGGGCGTTGAACAAGTCCTAGTCATTATCAGTCTCCTTATTATAAATACTGCATAGATTTAAATTTCAATCATTATTTCACATAATGAATTCAATATTTAATTAGTTTTTGTTTTCATTGCATATACTTATTAACATATAGAATTACGGTTTTGGTTTATTATTATTGGTTTAACAGCTGCATTAATTAAATTTCAAGACATCAAGATTACTGTAACAGGCTTCAACTCTTCTTAAACATATATAATATAAACTCAATCAATGTCGTAAACATTCCTTTTCTGACACAAACATCTTTCACTCGACCTCACTCTAAATACTATAACTCTGTGATCATATACTAATCTCACCTGAGATTATGTAACTCTAATTAATATTATAATGGTAATTAGTTTCACGAAATTAAATGTGGAGTATAACATAAATTGGAATGAAAATATATGATTTAAAGTATTTTGATGCAGCAAACATAGAGAATCGGGAAAAGATAACATTTGGTGTCATGATCCATTTTCCTTTTGAAGAAAATTGATGAGAGTACGATCTTGAGTTGTACCTTAGGGCTAAAGCTAATTAAAGATGAAGGGTAAGTGGCGGGCAAAGAAGGAAGGAGCAGAAGGGCCAGGAGGAGCAGTGGCATGGCAACAAGAACCCAATTTTCAGTCTAATCATGTTCCCACAAAAGATCAAAACGGGTGTGTGAAGTGTGGGGATGCTGTTGTTGGGGCTAAGTATCTTCCCCTTCACTGTCTAACAAAATGGGAAAAGAGATTTGTGGGGTTCAGTATCTTTAGACCAGTTTAGGAGCTAGGAGCCAAGCCAAAATATTCTCAGAGGACAACATGCACCATCACCATGTTTCTGTGGAAACCGAGGAATTGAAAACGACAACCCTACCCTTGTCTGTTTACTTAGGCAGGATAAGAAAATTTACATATATGATCCTTCTCTGTGACTCAAACTGTCTTATCGTTTTTATTGCTTCATGTCTATTTTCTGTACTACATAGAGAAAATGATGAATCCAGATATTTTTCATAACCAAGAAAAACCTATATATCATTTTATAGCCCTACAGCAGTACATTTTTATATATGTTCACATACAATTTATATATAGATATATAGATATACCCTTTACATAGATGATCGTGGAATGTACCTTATAGCTTACTAGCTTTTACATAGTAAGTATATAATTGCCTTGCCTACAATTAGGTTAAAGCTACACATTAACAATAGATTGAGCCCTAATAATGCAAAAAGACCTTGAGAATAAACAATATCATTGGAAGCTCCGTTGGATGTAATGCAGGGAGGTTTTGTTGTTGGGGAAAATGCCAAAGTCATCCACGTTCAAGGGAGAAACTTGTGGTGGGAGGGACTTGAAGTTTGATGCTTTTTGATGTAATTGCTACCATTTTTTTATGAGCACTTTCTAGTACTCTCCTTTTGAATAAATTCTCTTTTACTGATTATAAAAATTAGGTGGGGGTCTGAGAAAAGAAGAGTAAATTGCAACTTCTCTATAACTTTCTGCTCTTACTATAAAGAGAATTAATCATGGGTGTATATGGGGAATCTTTAGATAAGCTATCATTATATTTGTGCACGTTTCTTTGTCACCTAACAGCAAACAGCTCTCTCATCATTTAAGAAATGCTGAACACCTCTGCTAATGTAAGACAACTAATGGTATATAATGCTCTACCTTTGCTTTGATTTATTTTTATTAGCAAAAACTTATTAAAAAATGAAGTAAATACAAATTTCACTAGGTCATATCACAGTCAAAGAGATAAGTTTCACAATTAATGCACCAATTAAAATATTAAGCACTAATTTTCTTGACCTTAAACAAGTTTAAAATCTGAGTTTTATCAACTATAAATAATTTTGGAGTGGAAAAATATAACTTGAAGCTTATTACTCGTATTTGCACATTACCGTGTGAATAGCAAGTTATTTCCAAGATATTGAAAACCAAATTTTGAATTATAATAGGTTAGCCTTCATTATTGATGTTTTGGTTGTCTAATTCTGTTGACAGGTCTATAATGCTTAAATTTTCCTTTCGAGTCTTTCTCCTAATAAGTTGTTTAATTTTTATTATGACTTTATGGGAAAATATCTTAAATAGTATTCGTTAATGATGGTACTTAATTAGCTTTAATAAATTAGCTTACTCGGCACGCATTTAAAAAATGTTATACTATCAGATATTCGTACAAAGTTAAAATATCATAAAGTTTAGATGAAATTAATAGGTGAATAATAGCCACTATTAATTTTCTAAGATGATTGCTTTAAATGATTTGAACTGTGAGAACGACGAAGAAATTATAACTCGATAAGGTATCAAAAGATTGCAAGACAACAATGTATAATTATATAATTATTTAATTCACTAATTATTTAATTATAAAGCTTTATGTAAAACAAAAATCAAAACATGTTGCAATTTCCATGCATATGATGCGATATTTAACATATTATTTGTACAAAGTGCACACCAAAACTTTGTTTTCAACCTGAACTCACAGCAAGCTCATACCCAAAAGAAAAAGAAAGAGAAATTACTCTTGCCCTAAAAGTTCAAGGGAAAGAAACAGAACCGAATACAACAAACTTTATGGACTGGACTTTGATTTGAAAGAAGAACAACTTAGAGAAGGGTAGCACCAATAGGCTGAGAGTTATGTGCAATTCCCCCAAGCAAAGAAAGGTTATAACTTTAGGGTCTGTAAAAGGGTGAAGAAAGATTAGTGTGATGCATAAAGTGGTTAAACAGTGTGGCGGCAAAGCTACAGTTTGAGATAAAGAGTAGTGACAAATATCAGAAAATTAAGAGTCAACAGAACGAATCAATTTGCTGTCAACTCTGATCCTTTATGGTGTATAATAACCAAACTGATCATGACGAGACTTGAGGCAGATAATGATTCTACAATGAGACTCACATGAGTAGTTTATGCAACAATTGAAGGAAGAATTTGGTGTGAACAGCTATTAATAGAGCAAAAATTCACTCTAATAAAACTTTTTTACTGCAAATAGTGTTTTTAGCAAGGAGTTATTGCATGGTTTGGATACAGAGATTATTACTGAGATTATATATGTCCCAGACAATTTTTATGCAAGTAATCATATTTTTTAATTTATAGAAAATAGTTAATAATATGCCATATAAAAGTTTATTGGAATTCATATAATTTTTTTTTTCAATCTTTCACATGTTTATGGTGACTTTAATATGCATAGATATAAGAAAGAACTACTATAATCTCTTCTTCTTTCATTTTAGAATATTAGTCCTTTAAAGTTCTAACCAATTAAGAAATGTTTAATTAATATAAATTTAATAAAACTGTCCTTAACTTTTAATTATTTTCTGTCTTTTTTTAATATAAGTGGTATTGTATTAATCACTCTTAATTACATATATAGATATTATTGAAAAAATAGCAAAAACTGAAAAAAATACTATTGTTTTTAAAAATTGGATAGACTAAACTTTTGGAATAAATGAAGTATATCATACGTAGTTAAAATTTCAATTTACTAGGAAAAAAAAAAAAAAACTCAACTATATGTGGTACGGTTGTTAGTCAATACCATAATTATTTTGGATTGTACAATAACTTCTCATGTTTATTTCATGTTATCCTTAAACTAAATTAACAATTAAAAACAAGATGTAGTGGAGGATTTTTTTGTTTGAAATTTCCACAAGAATTACATTGGAGTCAAAAATAATACAAAATTCCCTTAGTTATTTACCTTTTATATATATATATATATATATATATATATATATATATATATATATATATATATATATATATATATATGTGTGTGTGTGTATATATATAATCAAATTACATCCGTGTATATATATGAGAACTTATTGTATGATTTACCTTATATATGCTGGGATTTTTGTTCAAAATCCCCTACAACCTTAGTAGTTGTAGGTTTTTTTGAAAAGGTTAAAGCACCCTTTTTATGCTTTTATCTCATTTAGTTAATTTTTTTCTCATAAAAAGTTATTCCGTATCTTTCATCCCATAGTTAATAACGTTATATAAAAAAATGAATTTTATTGAGTAAACCGTTAAATTATAAACATGTTTATTATCATTATATATATTAGATTTTGTTAAAACTAAATTTTAAATTTATATAAACGAATTTCAAATAATTTAATATTAACATATTTTTTAGTAAATATAATATACTGAAAGGACAAATTTTGAAAAGTCATGGTTCAATAGAATTTTTTTTAATATATATATTCTTCCAAGCAACATCTTGATTGAACTATCATGGCTTAAATATATAGTTTACGTATTAAGAGCTGTTGACTGAAAAAAGAAGAATAGAACTACTCAGATTGTTTAGGAGTATTATATATACTTTTCACAGTGAAGCCTCAACCAACTCTATATCTCACACGAAATTTCATCAAACCCATCAAGTGATGAAATGACCAAGCTGTAGGATCAAAACCTAACAAAAAAAGGTCATTACTTTTTTTTCACCAATATTACTTTAAGAGAGAAAAATTAAAATTAGTTTGTTTATAAATTAAAATTGATTTATGTATGAATTAATTTGTAAAAATTCTTTTATCTTTTTTTCTTTAATTTTTTTATTTTTAATAAAGCATATATTAATTTTAGATCATGAAACCATGTTTTCACTAAAAAAAAAATTAAGGAGAGGCTCCGTGAAGTAGATATTTTTGTTTGATTTGTATACTTGTTTTGCTAAATACATAGACTCTACTTTTCAAAGTACTAAGTAGAAGCATACTTCAAATCAAAAGACATCCTCTGATATTATTCTTGGACTAGGTTGATTATTTATGTAATATCTTTTATAAAAACTTTTTCTATATTTTTCCGTACACGGGGTATGATAATATATGTTTTTTATATGTTGTTGTAATATATATATATTATATCAAAAAGTTCTTTTATTCATATTTATATCTTAAATGTTTAATTTTTGTTTACTAATAAAAAAATATTTTTAATTGTGACAGAAAAGTTAACAGGTTTGGTTAGATAGGTATCGAATAGAAATATGTTAGAAGAGGTATCGAATATGTTAGAAGAGGTAAGAATCACGTTGAATGGGATAGATGTTAATTTCTTACAATTTGCAGAAGATACACTATTCCTCGTACAAAACTTAAATATCAAAATACCATGGTTATAAAAAATATTCTTAAGTGTTTTGAATTAGTTTTGGAACTTAGAGTCAATTTCCATAAAAGTCAAATAGGAGCAATAGGTATTGATGATATTACACTAAACCACTACTCCATAATCTTGAATTGTAGTTCCATTAAAATTTCATTTAAATATTTAGAAATGATTAGAGGTCGAAATCCTAGAAAGAAAGAGTTTTGGAAGGATCTTCTCACAAAAGTTATGATTAAACTCTCTAGCTTGAAGGGTAAGGTGTTAGCTCGAAGGATAAGGTGTTATCTTATACTTGTCATGTGTGTCTCATAAAATCTGTTCTATTATCATTTTTATTGTTCTAACTATCTATATTTAGAGCCCCTAATTGCGTGTGTAAGATTATAACCAAGTTGCAATTACAATTCTTTTGGGGTGGGGTCATGATGGTAGGAAGATATCATGGGTCAAATGGAGTTATGTATACAAACCTAAAGAGCTGGGCGGGTCAGGTATCAAAGAGGTACAAAAATTCAATAGTGCATTATTAGCTAACTGGAAATTGAGATTAGGCATAGAAACGGATGTATTGTTGCTGGAGCAGCTAAACTCAAAATATAGATCTTAGACGAACCTTAATGTTGTCAAACATGTCAAATACCAATCCTGTTGGTGTATGGACCATCGAATAGCTTGTGTGGAAGGGAAACCACTAAACTGGTTTGATAATAGGGTCAAATGTCATTGGGGATAGATCAAGGATTATATTTTGGACATACAAGTGGGTTGTGAACTATACTTTGAAAGATGAGTTTAATAGATATTCCAAATCTCTAACTATAAGGAAAACACAATTAAAGATCAAGGAGTATGGGATCATAATATTTGAAAATGGAATTTGAGTTGGAGGAAGACAAGACTAGCCTAAGAAGAAGAGCTAGAATGACAGTTATTGCAACAAATAGGATAAGTTGTAGGAGGAATACCAGGGACTTATGGGTATGGAGTGAAGAAGCAAATGAAAATTACTCGGTCAAAATTGCATATAATGACATACAAAATGTTACCAATGTACAAGAAAGTGAGGTGTTCAAAAAATTATGGAGTCTAAAAGTATCACCATTTGCCCTACATTTTTGTTGGAAAACATTATTGGGTAGAATCTCCACTAAGGAAAATTTAAAGAAAAGAGGAATAGCTTTAAATAGTAATTTGTGCCCACTATTTATAGGTACAAAGTGTTTGGGAAAAATGTAATAGATGGGTGGGTGTTAGCTTAGTTAGGCATAATAGCATCAGGATAATTTCCTACAATTCAATTTGGAGGAGTTAATTCTCAAGCAGAATAGGCTTTGAAAGGGAGTATGGGTAGCAATGGTGTGGGAAATATGGAATTGACGAATAAAGTCATTTTTAGACAAGGGAAGATAGATGAAGAAGAAATTATATTTATGGCACACCTAAAAGGTTGGGTATGGTTGAAACACAAAAATCATGAGTTCATATGTAGATATTTTGATTGGTACCTATGTCCAATCCAATGCCTTAAAATGATGTAAAACGAAGGCTACGGGACGTTGAAGGGTAGGATTGTGGAACATAGAGCCTAGGGAACATGGATAAGGTAAAGACAATGACCTTAGTATATTTGTTCACCTACACTGCACCCACAAATAAAATATTAACGCAACATGTACATGTGTTACTTGTATATTATTGGTACTGTTATTGGTGGGGTGCACACTTGTTGTCATCATAGTACAAGAGCAATGGCTAGGTCAGGGTTATGAGGGCCTAATGGTTCAAGACACTTAAAGGAGGTACTAGAATATCCCATGCCAAATTGAAGGTAGCAGGAAACGGCTCGTGGAAGCTAGGGGCTGCTGTTATAAAAGCAAACACATCTTGGCAGCTTGACCTTTATTGCAAGGGCAATCTGGCAACTAGAAGTGCATTGGAATAATTGGTCTCCTAGGAAACATATTGGTTATGATTGAGCTGAGAAGCAACAAATTTGTTAAGTACTTGTCAATTCATGACTTGGTCAAATACATTATCATTAGTGCAAGAGAGGGAATCCTGATTTTGGTGGTGGCAGTATTGTATCTATTCTTCCTGTCTGAGTGATGAAAACTACAAGGTACTTCCATTGTTTTGGTTGTTGTTGCTTTCATAACCAAAAGGGACAACTGAGGTGCAACTCAAACTAGTTGTTGAGTGACTAACTATAGGGCTTTCAAGTGGTGGAAGTTTAAGGAATGCAACCTGAGATATGTTGTTGTATTGCAATTCCATGAACTCAGGTATGCAGGGGTGGTGTTGATGGTATGACACATAAAGCTGAGAAAAGTTCAAAACAATTGCTAAAGAGAAATGATAATTTAAAAACTAATATTGATGCTTTAAAAATGATTTTCGAAACCTTCTTATGCAACTGTAAATCAAATTCTCAATAAAGAACCCATAATTGTGAGGATTGCAAAAATGCATATAGCCAAAATAGAATACATTTAGAAAACTCTTGGGAAATTCACATTATGGAGATCAAATCTTTATATATTTCTAAGTTCACAAAAATGTGTTATGGACAAAGTTAGAATTGGTTTTTCACATAACCATTTGTGACTTGTTTCTATTGTTTGAAAAAAGGTCATACATCAAATACTTTGTATATAAAAAAATCATGGTGTTCTTAGTGGGAATTATATATGGATTCCCAAAGGAAACCCAAAGAGTAAAAACCTCAAAGGACCAAATATAAATTAGGTACCTAATTTTTTTTTTAATTTATTGTGCATATATGTCTTGCAGCCAAGAACTTCATATGACATACTTATTCTCTTTTACATACATATAACAACTTGAATGTATGTCTCCTTTACATACTTATTTCTCTTTTTTGAGTTTGAACATGACTAAAACGGGAGAAAGGTATCGTGTTAATTTTTTCAGGAACTAATGTCATGAATTAAAAAAGATACAAGGTTGATTTTGGTTATAGGGGGAGATTGTTAGCAAAGTATGACGAAATACAATGTTTTGATTTAGTGATGATTTTGATGGTGCTTGTACATCTTGTTGATGGTTCCTCTCTGCATAGTTCATTATCGTAGTATGACTAAATGTAAAGAATGAATCTATCTCTAAGATAAAGTTTAGCCAATTTGTATTGAAAAATCATTTTAATCTTTCTGAACGTAATAATCAATTATTTTAAGTATATAATTTATTATATAATAAAATAATCAATTATGTTGGGAAAAAGTGAAGAGGTGAATCCTAAACTTGTCTTCAAGGTCGTCCAAATCCCTATTATTTATTGTTTTAGGTTCTCGAAAGGTGTTTGACAAAGTTTTTCGAGATGGTGTCGATCATGTATGTCCTCAGTCAGTCATCTCAGCCATGAACAACATACTAGCCCTCAAGCTCGACAGACTTGGCCCTAAGAATCTAGGTTTTTTAAAAGAAAATTTTACCCTTTTCTTTGAACAACCAAGATGTTCCTGATTATATCATCTAGCCCCTCGAGCTCAAGGTTACATGCCGAAGAGTCCTAGATGAGGATTAGGGTATTAACTTGTCCCCTTTCGTGATCCGTGCCTAGCGTGATCTCGTCCATTATTGTGAATGGATATAATGATGGGGAGGTGAGGGGCATGTTGAATAGGTTCCTTCATTTCATTTTTTATAAATAGGGATGACTCCTTAGTAATAGGACCACTTATGCCTGTTATTGATCCGAGTAGTGACCCAGTGCAAAGAATTTTTGTATACTTGAGGTTAGTGATGTCTTCCTCCTTGAGTGTATCAACATCTTCGGGTGAGTGCTCCTTGGGGATTCTGGTCAGTTAATAGCCATTGTGGGGGAGAGCTCAACCTCTGAGGTGAGGGAGTGTCAGGTAGATGCAACTAGTAGAGCTAGAAATTTGGCTGGTGAGCAGGCCGAGAGTGAAATCCCTCTTGGGTTGAACTATGAGACACTCAGTATTTCTTAAAATATTGATGGTCATCAATGATAAAGTTTTATGCCATGAGCATCCCATGTTCAAAGGGGGTGCTAAGGTGGGCATACTTGCTGGTTGAGGTCTTCCTAATCTCTCTTTTTCTCTAGGCTTCTCAGGTTGGCTCTCGATTGAACCTGACTTCGGAACTCGTGTAGCTCTTCTAGCTACATGAATTTCATGGCTTTTCTTCTCAACTCATCTAGGTCGGTGATTGGCTTCTTTCATAGACTATCTACAAATGGACCTCTTTCTCAGTGTTGTCACCATGTGATGGAGGGCCACCTTCGAGTTGAGGTTTTGAATATTCAAGGCTACTTTTCTGAACCTCTCCATGAAGAGCCTCAACAACTCTCCATTCTCTTGTCGAATATTAACAAGAGCGATTAATGTAATGTGGTGTGGTCGATTTGTTGCAAATTGGTTTATGAATTTCGCTAGTAAGGTTTCAAAGTAGTTGATAGAGAATGGTGGAAGTTGGGTAAACCAGCTCAAAACCTGCTCCTTTAAGAGTTGTAGAGAAAACACGATAGAGCACCACATTTTGCAAAGTGTAAAGGTCCATTTTCATCATATAAACATAAACTTATTCATTAAGATCAATCGTTTCGTCATATCAGTTTATATTTAAAACCTGCTTTCTGGTTTCTTCTTAAGTGGAAATGTATCTTCTAATTTGCCTCATTGATATATTAATCCTCTGGTTTCTTCTTAAGTTTAAATATGAGGATATCTGCAAAAGTTTCTCCAATACTAAAATTAATATTTGGTATTCAGAATATGTAATGATATGGAAAACATATCTTCCGTCAAGTGACGTCAACCTAAAAAAACCGTTAAAAATAAGTCTGAATTATTATGACTTTTAATCTTATTCGGTATGATGGTATAGGGTAATTAAAATAATGAATTGATTTTAATAATTGTTTACTTGTTTTCGATTGAAGTTTTCCAATATGGTATGACTCATGTATGTCCTCGGTTGATGATCTCGGCCAAAAGGAAAAGTATGTCGTTCTTTGCTTATCTTTCTATGCATACCCGTTGTGTGTGTTGTATCCCCGCCGGCCCGAGTAATTTCCATCGTTATGCATTCTCATCATAAGCAGAATTGCAGAGTTTAAGAGGGAATGAAAGAGGGAAACGCAAGAGATGACTATTTCAAGCTACTCTTCCTCAATTCTTCTCACATGCAAAAGTTGTTCCAATATGTCACATTCCACTACTTATCCCATGCACCAAACAGAAATTCCCATCAAAACCATTATACAATGATAATGATTGTGATCCATTAAGCATCAAAGGTTATTTTTTGGGATATGTTGAATGGATGTGACCATATTCACCCAAGGGTGTGCATGCAGTTAAAGTAGGTTTTGCTACAGAATAGACGTGGAGGGCCATTATTTGGCAAAAAGGTAGGCCGACAAGATACACGTTGGGTGTCATAAATCTTTGAGCAAGCCATTATTGTAAGCAAAGTTGAAGAAGAGCACGAGTGGTTAGTGCATGCATGTAGAAGAGGATGAATGATTATTCAGAGCCCTAAGTAAAGAAAAAGAAGTCATCAATTGAACTTTGGCATCCCTTAGCCCACACTTCTTGCATATACATAATCAAGAAAGCAAACTATACCACCCCAAAAAAAAATTCCTTTATTATATTTTAATATTTATATGTTCTTTAAATTTGAAACTTTTTTTTCTCCATATACAAATTTAAAATCTTTTATTTCTATAATTAAAAAAAAATTAGTCTCTATTTCAAATACCGTTAAAATATTTTTATTAAATTATAATTTTTTACATTTTAACTTAATTTGATTAAATATATTTTTTATCATGATATTTATTTCTCGTTTAAAATATATGTTTTGGTGGTGTCTACAGTTGAGACTTTTAAAGAGAGGGACAAAAACAACTTTTTTTTTTAATTAAGAGGAATAAAAAATAATAATTTTGAATTTAAAAGACTTAATAATTAATTTATCCTAAATTTAAAGGGAAAAATATTAATCAAATTCTTTAATGTTTAAGACACGAATAATCCTATTTCTGTAATCTAATTATTTTTTAATAGTTAATACCTAAATATGTGACAATGAATTACTAAATAATGAGAAATCCGCGTTTGTAAACATTCACAGAAAAATAAAATAATGTTTTCGTAAGTCAAAATAATAAAGCAAAATTTAAATTTTGTTATTAACTTAAGTCATGCGAGAAAGAGATTGGCTCAGCCTCTGAATCCAACTGACATGACACAAATAAATAGTAAAATAGTAGAGTAGATCAGAAAAATGAATTTGGTTTACTTAATGAGAAATCTAACACTAGGTCGAATTTTGAGTTAAAAAACTTTCAAAACTAACAAATAGTATTTAATATCTTTTTTTTCAAATAGCATTTTCTACATTTCCTTTATTTATTTAATAAATTTATTTAAAAGTTATGAATATTATCTAGTTATAATACTTCTTTAGATTTTTAAATTGTTTTCTTATCAACAATAATAAATATATTAATTGGAAAATAGGGTTTAAACCTTAAATCATAAATACTGAATATATATATATATATATATATATATATATATATATATATATATATATATATATATATATATTTATATTTTTTTTATA
>Ga0099824_1006627_pt1 | contig 15787 bp, 6 predicted proteins | sample SiratrowhiteBW_FD_76837 | JGI IMG/M metagenome (GOLD analysis project Ga0099824, IMG submission 76837) | Root nodule microbial communities of legume samples collected from California, USA - Siratro white BW | ecosystem: Host-associated > Plants > Roots > Nodule | place: USA: California...
CAATATCATACATTTTTATATGTATATATATACATGATTGACAAACACACAAACATATATATATATATATATATATATATATATATATATATATATATATATATATATATATATATATATATACATATATATATATATATATATATATATATATATATATATATATATATATATGTGTGTGTGTGTGTATCAAGCATGGATATGAGCACAGGTCAGAATTCACCAACCTGATATGGTCTTGACTTTTGAGGAGCATTTTGTGAACACATTATTTTTCTGTGCTGTTCTGTTCTCTTCCAATACCATTTTCCATTGGAAGGTATTATATATTACCTACGCCACGCGTCTGAACTAATGGAATTGCAAAATTTATGGATAATGTAACAACGGAGGACGAAGTTTTATGGCCTAATTTATGTTTCAACGATAATTAGGTCGGATTAACTTAAAGGTGGTAATTAGTTCTATGGCCCTGTGATTTTAACGAAGACCTCAAGATAATTGAGACTGAAACTATGTTGGATGAATGAGGAATGAAATTTAATAAAAGGAAATGAAATAAAATACAGCAGTGGATATTTTATATTAAAATGAAAAAATAATAGGCGTGTGCTGTCTCTTATGTCAAACTAGGTTAAATTTTGATCATATATGTTTGTGTAAATTGTGGAGTTAGTAAAATGGTGGTTTAATATAATTACAGAAGGATCATGTTTGGTTATTGGATTTAATAATTTGCGATGAAAATTGTGTTTTGATGAGATTCTAGAATTTTGTCATTGTAGATGGTGTTGAAGTAAATTGCTATAAAGATATGAAAGTGGTTATTGTAGACTCTGTTGACCTATGAGAATTGCTGTGAATGTTTTTGTGATTGAAGTTGTGCAAACTGGAACAACAGCAATAGAAGTTTGTCATCTTCGTCCAAAAATGTGAATCAAAGAACAAAATCCATAGAAGAAAGTAGGAGAGAAATAAATATAGCAAAGGTAAGTCGCAAATGTTATGAGAATCTAAAAAAATGGTTCATATAATAAAGGACATATGTAAATGATGCACCTTAGTCTTCATCTAAGTAGGACAATATATACTTGAATACCAGGAGTAAACTTTACATTTAGACTTAGTTTGATTTTTGTAGATAAAAACTCACCTGAATTAATATATATTTTGTTGGACTTGTTTTATTTTGAAAGTAATGTAAATTTTTCATCAAAGCAAAACTATTTTTAATGGTTGAATTTAATTCAATTTTATACATTGTTTTCTAATTTTTTCAATTTACTTTTATGACTTTCAAGGATTTTAATTTGAAAACTAAGGAAGTTTAATTGCGATTTTATTACTTGTTCATTTTATTGTGATTTTTTTTTCTCGTACGCTGTATTATCATATTTTTAAATTATATTTTATCAACATATTAAATATGTAATAAAGTGTTAATGCGCCTCTAAAAATATGTGATTTCATCACCAATTTTTATAAAATAATGTTATTTTTATTATGAACATGATGATAAAATATATAAAGTTTAAAAATATGATGGTAAAATATGCTAAAGAAACCTCCAATAGCACAATATACAAAAATTGAGAACTTGGTGATAAAATTAAGGAAAGAGAATAAAATAATAAAATTCGACAAAAATAATATTGAATGGTAAAATGCGTAAATGAGTCTAAGAATCTAATTACCAATTAAGTTAAATAAAAGTGAAATCTACATAACCGTAAGCAAAAGGAAAATAGAATACTACACATACATTACAATACTTTTTTATATATAAAACACGGATTACAAATCATTCATAATTAATTAAATATAGGTTGTCAATGCGATGGGCTCATAATATAACCTCTAAATTAAGAAAACATTGAATCAGTGTGCTAGTTATCAAAATTTAAAAATTTTATCCATAATGCTCCAAATCAATACAAGCATGGTTGGGGATTTTAACAATAAAAAATAAAGCTTTTATTTTCTATTTTCAGCTATTAGCTAGTTTAATTAATATTCAGTTTTGTAATGTAATTGAAAATGGTTTAACTTGGTTATGGACACTCCTAATGGTAAGAGCTTGAGGCATTGTGTTGAAGCAGAGTGAGAATGAATTTGGTTTAGCAGTGTTGCATTTTGAACCAATATTATGTTATGTGTGAAAGGTTTTCAAGGTGGCCTTGTCGTTGGGATTAGCGAATGGTACATGCCCCCTTACTTGATGCACCACTTCTATCATACAATAATTTCTAGATACCATAAAAACTGCTGTCTATCTTGTGGATTAGATCTTGAGAATGGAGATCATTCTGAACCAGAATGTACAAGCACCATAGCACATGATATGTGTGTTGTCTCTCCCTTTAGTTCGCCAAATCTGACATTTTTCAGTTCTTGGTGTAAACAATGATGATTAGTTGAGTCTAGAGTTAGAATTGAATCAGATCATATTTCCTAATGTCGACAAGTCAGATAAACATTCAATCAGAATATGTATATTCATAAGGTCCAACAAGATAAAGTTAGGCTATATTATTTGCTGTTCTTTTGTCAAATATAAGGATTATCATGCACCACAAGAGTGAGTACTTCCATGCAGAAGAAGTTACGTAAATATCAAAGTTGTTCTAGGTCTACCACTTACCTCAAACCATTTAGACATCATTCACAACCATCTCTTCTCCTCAACGATTTATTTATGAGTAAAAAATGTGGTAGGAACAAATTAATCCATGCCACCTCAACCTATGGGCCTAATAGGGTTCATGAATTCAAGGAGGGGGCCCTTGGTTCGATATACATGCTTCCCTATTCAGCTGCAGAAGTTATCTTGCTGGCTATTTCACTGGATTTTAGTGTTTGTAAAATCTCCATTATCTTTTTTCTCTCTCTGAGCTAAAGCAACGCATGTGGGAAAATGTAACATAGTGACATAGAGAACTGAAGTGTGTGATGAATTATAGAAATAATGTTAAAACAAAATCTGAGTCACTGCACATGTCAGAATTTCTATCACTGTCTTGATATATGAACTAAATGATATGACATTGGTGGCGGTGTTAACTCCCTTGGCTTCATTTTCTTAGACAAATGCATGGGAAAACTTTAGCCCTAGGGGTGTGAAAACAAAGGGATGATTACCAAGTTCAAGTTGGCAAGGGAACTGAATGGTGATTGGCAAGATCTACGTACATACATACACACATGTTTACGATCACATTTTTTTTTTTTTATATATATTCTTTTCACCTTCTTATGTGCTTTGCTTTCACGCAAAGACTATTTTCAGAAACAAAATTTGTGGGTGTGATCCGAGATAAACAGTACCATGGCTATAGTCAATGCTGCAAAACATATTTATGGGCTAAAATACATTGAATGGTGGGTGTTTTTCTTTGCAGGGGAAACTGTATTTAATGCACATCTTCCCAAGTAGGCTTCCATCAATAACATATACATTAACTTTCATTTCTTCCATTGTGTGGTCCATTGGAACCCGGATACCAATACAACTTATAATCACTTTTGGTAGAATTATTCAATTCAATTTTAAGTTTATTTTCTCCTCTATTTTATTCATTTTACCACAATTTTTTCTTATTATTTTTTATTTCATCATTTATCACATTTTTTTATTATCTTTTTCCTTTCACTTATGTAAGAAAATAGAATACATAATACTAATAATAATAATTCTCTTTCTTATTTATCACATCTATCTTCCTTTTATACCTTTTCACCCCTATTCTTTCCATCCCAGCAAAACAATTTGCGATATATTTTCAAATTTATTCTAATGAATTTTCTTTTCAATTAATTCAAATATTTCGGCTATCTTTGATCAAATTAAATGAAAACATTGAAAATAAAAGTTATATATAAATATTTGATACAATTATCAATTGAAGACTAAGAAAAATAACAGGAATAAACATATTTAAAAAAATATTTTATTTTGTTTATAATTTTTTAAAATCTATAATTTAAATCTTGTAGTTACTTTTTAACTATTTTAATTTTTCATTTGTAAATATATATATATATATAACACTTTGTTTCGAGCATTAAAATTAATTTAAAGTTTAAACAATATAAAAGAACAAATTCTAAACATTAAGAATTTTATATAATTTCTTGAATTAATTAATATAGTTTTAAATTTCAATATAAAATGTCTAAAATAAAGGGGTAATTAGTGCATTTTCTCCTTATTTTTATTACAAAAATCACTCAATATCTTACCATCATCCTATATTTTTTATTAATATTTTATTTAATTTTAGCTTGTATTATTTATTGGATCAGATAATTTAAAATACAATCTAATTAAATTCAACTAAAAAATAAATAAATTTAGAAGTTTTAATCTATGATATAGACCCAACACATCACACTTTTATGAGGAGATTAATAGCGTCCATCAATTTTTTTTTTCTTTCTGTCCTTTTGTTGTCACCTTGTATTACAACCTTCCATTCATAACTTTTACCTTTTCTTAATTACTAAGCCCCTTTGTTTTGTGTTTAAGCATTTCTAAAAGCTATGCTTTCGTTTATAAGTACTGTATCACTGGTGTTTCAGTTGTTAGGTTTTTTGCATGCAATGTATTATTTCTCTAAACACAGAGCAGTATATCATATATGATCTATTATTAATATTTTACAATGAAATAAATGTCAGCATAATTTGTTTGGTCAAGCAAATAATGTTTTAATTTTTCAAAATTCTATGTTTTAGAGGTAATAGTGTTCAAACTAATCCGTAAATATAAACATGTCTCTTAACTAAAATTTGGAATGCTGTATATTTTACTAACATTTAATAATGAAATTACAAAAACTTGTTATGGCAACAATGGAATGCTACAAATATCTAATTCTTGCCTTTGTGTGAATTCTATTAATTAGTAAGAAACGAAACTAATAAAAAAAGAGAATATTTTTTTCTGTAAAAATAAATATATTTTCATATTCCTTAAGGGAAATAATTGCTAAATGGATTTCTTTATTATTTAAGATATTAAAAGTTTTCATTTTTAATTTTTCACATTTAATGCTTTATATTTAAATTATTCTAAAAGGGTTAGAAAGTTTTATCAAAGAGATATATACATCTTTTATTAAATAAAAATCATATCTCCTCGATGAACTAGTTTAATTATCCTTCCATTGATTTAAATAAAATCTTAATAATATTTTGTTGACAAAAAAAATAATATATAATTTATTACGCATAATATTTAAAAAAATATAAAAATAATTATATTTTATTAATTAATTTATATAAAATACTAAACATATTTCTTAATTGAATTATGTACTTAATATTTTTAAAGGCTTACGCCTTTGATTGACTAGAGTTGATATAAAGACTGAATATTACAAAATACTAGAGACTAATTATATGTGCATGGAAGTTTTCAAATATCTATCTATTTCTCTCTCTCTCTCTCTCTCTCTCTCTCTCTCTCTCTCTATATATATATATATATATATATATATATATATATATATATAATTTAAGTCATTTAAAAAGTTAAAAAATGCAATATTTTAGAAGATAATTAATGAGAAATATATGTATTAACTATTATTTTTATTTAAAGAAATATTTTTTTGAGATATATTTCTTATTTTAGTTTCATCATTATCAGACAGTTCGTGTAATATTAAAATATTTTTTGCTTTCTAATAATGATATTGGTTAACAAATTAATAAAACAATGTTGAAATCTATGTTAAGTTACATTGAAAATCAAGGGTATGCATAATATTGCTTCGAAAATTTAAAGAGAGAATTTTATTCTTGAAATTGAACTTGGTTTTATCTTGGACCGAGACATGTGCCTTTATAAGAAAATACAATTAAAAAAAAATTGCTTATATTTTTTGCGAAAACAATTATGTGTGAATGGTAAAACCATTATGAGTAATATATATATATTCTGAATATTTAACCTAGTTTTTAAGGAAATCTAACCTAATTAGTTAAATAGTATGGTAGTCAATATATTTTCAATCCTTATGAATAAAACAAATATTTAACCTATTTACATGTCGTTCAAATTTAAGATATTAATTAAGTTAAACTAACTTCTTACTGATTAATTCACATGCTCAGTAATGAAAAATCTCAGTAAGTAACAGTTAATGAAAGTTTTTATTTTAAATTTCATTATCTGTCAATTAACTGATCCGTACTATAATTGGCATTTTAACATGCTTATGTTCTTCGTTATAAAAAAATACACAATTAATTTGTATAAGTACATATGAGTTGTTTATTACATATTTAAATATTAAAATAGCACCTAGATTTAAGTATTTTCTTACAAATACACTAATGTTAATGTTTCTATATTAAATGTTTAAATCAATTTCATAAATATAATTAGTTTTTTCCATCAATAACTAAATCATTTTATTTATTATTTTATTAAAATATATTTTTCTTAAATAATAATTTTTTATGTAAATAATTTATTTTTTAAATATCAAAAATAAAATAAATAGAACGAAGCACTTCAAGATGTTCCAATCCTTATACAATCTATAGAATCTGGGACAATAGACCACGTACCCAGATTAAAGTTAAGAACTAAACTAACATAAGACAAGGAGGAAATACATATATGAATACCACAGAAATAAAGGGTCTGATACATTAGGGTGCACATAGACAAATAACAAAAAATACAAACATCACTATACTAGCAGCTAAGTGATTTGCTTTCTCAACACAAATATAGCACCTCTAAATTCCCTTTGTTTTGGTATGAATGCACCTTGAGTTAATCACTTCACCCTATTACTTGTTGTAGTCCACACTCCCCATCATAAGAACCTCCAAACAACAAATTCCAATTAGACTATACTAATGATACCATACATACATACCAATAGTTGGCCAACGTATCCCCACTAAACACTTCTATCACACCTCTATTACAAGAAATTATGATTAAGCCAAGACACTTCACTAAAATAAAGTATCAATCCGAATAAGAAAAGGTTATTATCTTTATTTTATACTTGAATCATAATCAACCTTTTAATCCTGTTAGACTTAATATTTCTATTGGATTCACTATCCCGATATTGAAAACCACTTTATTTCTATTATTTCAAATCTCCTTCATCCTATCTCTTTTGATTACTTTGTTAACTCCCTTAAATTGTTCTAGCAAATAGAAAAACTTCAATTGTAAATTTTGATGTAATAAAAAAAAGTAAATTCTGCTAAGAAATATTAAATAACCTTTGTAAATAACATCAGGTTGAAGAATCATTTTGTCTAATTTCAAAATTCATTAATTTTATAATTGAATATGCGAATCAATGTGAAATTAGTTTAGTTATTAGTTATTAATTCTCTCTTAAAGATAGTTATTGTTATAGAAAAAAATATTAATTACACACATATATTTATATAATTCGATCAAAATATTAACTGCAAATAAAGAAAGAATTTAATTTGTGATTATTATTTTACCTCCGTACTATAATATATTTATCTTGAAATTTGATCTGACACCCCATTATTGAATTCCCAGTGATAAGTTTAAAATGGAGTTTCATTTCGTATCATCATCTATTTAGGAAATGTCTATAACTCTCTAATCTTCAATTCAATGTTCGTTATAATATGAAGTACTGAACAAAGGTTTTAATAGTTATATATTATTGGTATGAAAAAATGTAATTAATATATTATTAGAAAAATAAACAAACTTGTTATATATGAATCTATGAATGAATTAAAAATACAAAATTAATTTCATTTTTTAATGCACCTGGTTTTCTCTTGAGAAAATTGGTTACTATGGGTAAAACTGTTTAAATTGATAAGATAAATAATACGTTAGATTTATTTAATAAATCATGAATGCTAAATAATTATGATAAAATATAATTTTTTAAAACTACTAAACATGAATTAAAAGTTTGAAAGACGTTTCATAAGATGAGTTCTACTTAATGAATAATTAATTAGATTGATGATTTATTAAATATAAAACAGGACAAGTCCGTAAATAAGATGAAACAGCAAGGGTAAAATCGGGATGATGGTGCTTATATATAGACCCGAGTCTCACTCTTCCTTCAGATTCTTGTCAACTTTCAACACTTAATAAGAAAATAGAAAAAGCAAAGGAAACTTTGTTCTCCTTCTCACCGCATAACAATGGCGATGGCTTTCAAAATGGTACCTCTCTCCACTGCGTCTGCAACCCTTTTTCTCATTCTATCTCTGATTTTGATATGAACATGTGGGTCGATTTGTTTGGTTGTGATATGATTAAAGATGAATCCTTTTGTAGATTTTGTTTCGTGTGTACAATGTTATTGATTTGTGAATTAACAGGCGACTACTGGGATGTGGGTGACGGATGAGTGCAAGAACTCGTTCATGGAAATGAAGTGGAAGAAGGTGCATAGATACATAGTGTTCAAGATCGATGAAAAATCAAGGCTTGTGACCGTTGATAAGGTGGGTGGTCCCGGCGAAAGCTACGGTGATCTTGCAGCATCCTTGCCCAACGACGATTGTAGATATGCCGTGTTTGATTTTGACTTTGTCACCGTCGATAACTGCCGCAAGAGCAAGATCTTCTTCATTGCATGGTATCTATAAAATCTCATCAATTATTCAACCTTCTATTGTTCATATGCCATGGTTATTTGCTACTCGTTCTTGTATGCGTTTTGACTCTATAGGACTAATTATGATATAGGAAAATGGTATGGGAAAATGACCCTCTACCCAATAGGGTTGTTTTTTAGGAGCAAATGCAATAATGGTGTGAATTAAATAAGGTAGTTGATGGCAATGGTTTGTTTGTTTTTTGCGAAAATTTCAGGTCTCCAACGGCATCTAGGATAAGAGCAAAGATGCTGTACGCAACATCGAAAGATGGGCTGAGAAGAGCTTTGGATGGAATCAGCTATGAAGTTCAGGCCACTGACCCAACTGAGATGGGATTCGATGTAATTCAAGACAGAGCCAAATAAATGACCTTTTTTAAGTGGGAATCGTACTCCTAAATTATGTGCTCATCCACCTAGCTAATCAATCAATTAATCCCTCAATCTTACTCTTATTTCCTATAAATATATAATAACATATATGACTGTGTGTGACATGTGCTTTTCTTAGTTCTTAATTGTGTTGAGTGGGGCATCTAATCTTGAATCCTTAGTCATGATAATAAGTTATGTGTAATATATGACTGTCGGGTGTATGATAAGTTAAGGGCAACAAACTTTGGTTGCAATCTCTTTAATGATGAAAATTGTTGAAAAGAATGGATTAGCTCAACTTTTCACACGGAAAGTTGATGCCTTACCATATATGAATCACGCTTTTGCATTTCACATTCTTAATACCTTAGTACTTAACCATTGCAGTTTGCTGACTTGGTAATTCTGACAGTGCTCGCTCATGGATTTGTACAAAACCAGAAATAGAAATTCAGAAACAATGTCTCAGAAGACAGCAAAATAAATTAAACAACGCACGACGTTTTACATGTCAAAAGTATTTTTATACTTTCCCATTACTGTGCACTTCTTTTCGGGTACAGATAAAGAGAGAATATAGTAAGTGGACCACCAATATTCTAGTTTAGAAGTAAATCCAGTGATTAAAAAAATAATATTTTACGCAAATAATAGTATTGATATAAACAACTGTCTGTAATATTACTTGGAGACTAAACTATCCGCTGTCACATTTTGTTTGTTTAATTGGGATTTCTTTTGACTTTTTCCTTTCGTCTTTATCTTTTAGACAGCCAACAAAATTGAAAAGATGTTGATGCGTGCATGAAATTTGGTTAATACTTGACAACACGTTCAGAGGGTTTTTCTTTGCTATTTACCCAAATTTCTTGTGCAAAGTACGCTAGAAAGCTTACAAATAAGTTAGCTAGCCTATCAAGATGGCGATATACGTGATTGTCAAATATTGAAAATATCTTCAAGTTAAATATATATTTCAATATTTATAGTTATCATTTTCAATACATTAATATAAGCAGATGGATATACATGACAATATGCGAAAATATTTAGTAGTGTGAATAATTCAGAAAGTATGATATTGTGAAGTATAACATATCCTAATGGTGCCATTGTAAATATACGATTCAAAGTAAGAAAAACCTCAAAATGAGACTGAAGCCTAACTTGTATTGAACAGTTTTCCGAAAAAAAAAAACAAAAGAAAAACAAATGGTACGCAGGTAAGTAGTGTTTGTCGGTTAAGGTAAATTACGTAGATGGATTGAGTTGTCGGAATTGGGCAATTGTAGTGGGTAGATGGAGCTGGGCCGGGCCGGGCCGGGCCTTAGTGTTGATTCCTTGGCAGGGCATAAGTGAACCTTTTTATTTCCGTGTCGTTTTCGTGCTGCTGTGGACGCATTAACTTCACCGTTCAACCTTATCACAAATTCGTCTTTTTATACAACCCCACCTCAACTACTCTCCTTTTTTTTCTTTTTTCTTTTTTCTTTGCTAATTATTCTTACTCAATAATGTTATCATCGCATGCCTTTTTAATCATTAGTTGAGCAATAAAACTAAATATGATCTCCTAATACTTGAATTAATAGATGCAAATATTTTATATGGTAAAAAAAAAAGTATCAAACCTAGGTATCCTACCCTCTCTGTATAAAACCTGAGGTGGAGAAGTGCTGCTGGGTACTGGAATCAAATCAAAGGACCATTGCAGGCTAAGACCAGGAGAAAATTCCACTCAAAGTTATTCTAAACTTATTCTAATAAAATTTTGGATCTATTATCTAATAAAATGGTTAAATTTTTCTGGTGAAATATATTGTAGTTGTTTGCTATCATAACCAAAACCAAATAACAGCCACTACTTCTACAAGTTGCCTGGTTTATGATGATCTCTGTTAACATGGACCACTACCCGAAACCTTTATCAGGGCCTGGTTACTTTCAAATTATAACTGGCCCAGATTGCTGTCCATGCTAATATTGGGCTTCACTAATATTTAGTTTACATATCTTTCATTTTGGACTACAAATTTAGTTCATATATAAGGTCTAAGCCAACACCATTGTATTCGTGGTCCTAAAATCAATGCCTCTAACTTAGTAAGATAAATCTCACACTGCCAAACCAAACCTAAAATCATTCCAAATAATCATAAGGTTGTTAACCATAGTTCATGTTAAACTACTGTTTAATTAAATATATTAGCTAAACTTGTCTGACATATACAACTCAAAATGCACATCAACTAATAAAAAAGTTAGAGTTAGTTAATTGCATTTACTATTCTAATATCTCTGGTGTTATTTTCAATTATATCAATACTTGCATATTAAGTCATATTTATAATTTACAAGACAGTTATTAAATTAAAAATAAAATTAGTCTTTTTTAATAATTTAGTTAATAGTAGAGAATATGTTAGGTAGAGTTTTTGTTAGCATTTTGCTTTAAAATGTAAAATCATTTGTTAAGTTTTATTATGTATTGTTCTAATCTATCTATTGGATCTGTCATGTTTAGATAGTGAACAGCATATAAAGAAAGAGGAAGAAAATTACGCAGAATATTGAAATTTTCTACTATTGTACTTACTTATTAACATATTAAAATATATAATAATAAAAAAAAAAACTTTAGGAATGTACTGTCACACACGTTTCTCTGAACACTTTTTTTTTTTGTCATGTGCTGTTTTTTATTCATTCTGAATGCTCTCATTTCATATTGTAACGTATAAATGGCATACTATAAAAGCAAGCCGAAACAAAAGCAACCAGATTGATATAATCAACCATGAATTGCACTATAATTAAAAAAAAAAAAAATTTGTAACATGACCAAAACTATCACGAAATTATTTTAACCCTTTCTTATATCATCTTTTGCGGGATTTGTTTTTTCATTTATAATTATTTGCACTATATGCGTTGAATGAGGCTTACTTAGACTTAAAGGATACTCATTAGGAAAAAAATGAATTAATTGTTAAAAAATATCAAATAAGTGAATGATTTGTTTGCAAGTATATATAATTTACAGTTTCATCTTTATAATATTGTCTTATATGCAAAAATAAATCAGCCATAGTCGAAAATTATTTGAATATAATTGTGAGTGTGGAAAGATGTTTTTTATTTGTAAGTGTAACTTATTCTTTTAATTTAATCTGCATATAGTTGTGTGTGTGAGGACATATATTCCAGCCAAGAGTCATAGACATAGATTGATTTTCAAGTGCATATATTCGAGTTGACTCAACAGCTAAACTCGTCAAAGGGTATTACCAACCTCTGACAAAAATCACTTTCCAGCTCAAACCAAAATTAAAGAAGGCAAAAGAAAAAAGAAGAGATGTGTCAAACATGCCGCTCTTGGGGCCGTAAATGACTCAAATCATCACATGCCCACAAATCTTTCTGTGACGCAATCTCCACCCTTTATCTTTCTCCATCATGACCCACAGTCTCATCAACGGTCCTGGGGCACTGTCTTATTATGTCGTTGCCTACTTAAACAGGGGACATAAAATAAAGTTTAAATCACTTATTCTTTCCACGCTACTTTCAAGCGCGTTGAGTTTTTCTTCGTTTTCTATATTCTCTGCGATGCCTTAATCAGTTCTGCAAAATTGAAAGCAGAAAGTATGCGTGGGAGGTTTCTTCTTTACAAAGTGTTAATGCAAAATAATTATGGATTTTGGAACATACTCCGTCTTAGATGCTCTTACTATGTACATGGTTGTTACCTATGTTGTTGTAGCTACAAAAACAACATAATTTCACACTTCTATTTCATTTATAGTATTCATTCATTGTATGTAAGAAATAAACAAATGGTAGAAGTATTGCAATTGAGCTTAGCTTAAATTGGCATGGACTATGATTATCTTTTATCTTCTGATCACTTTGTGACTATCTTTTTTTCTATATATTGTAATAGACTATGGTGAAAGTAAATAATAAAGATATAAAATAAATAGACTGCAAATTTCTGTCGGTCGATGAAAATATAATATTAAAAATAAATATGTTTGTCGGTAGTGTTGTTACTGTGCACTTTGTTTTGGGTTACAGTACCTAACGGTTCCCTATACTTGTATAGAATCTGTCCTATGAAAATGAAAAAAAAAAAACATTAGAAAAAAGTTGGAATTTAACTAATGTGGTAGATAAAATAACTTTTTAATTAATAAATTTAAAAATTATTATTTTATTCTTTTATTTAAAATATATTTATAATAAACGGTGATGAGTTATTAAAGCTATTACTTGTATTATGATTTGTGAATTCAGAGGAAAATACAATTTATTAATATACATGTAAAATATAAAAATCATAAAATGAAATTTAAATAAAATAATTTTATTTTATATCAATTGTATACAATTGATTATTTATTTGTTTTTTAAAGCTATTGTACTATGTAGAAAAAGAATTAATAAGTAATTTTAGAATGATATGTGTATTTTTTCATCTTTCATCTGTATGGATCGAGGCAGGCAGGGAGAATGATATATTTATGTTTTCATAATTTCTCATAAGCATATACAAGTACATATAATCTTCTTTTCTATAGTAGTAAACTGACCTATATGAAAATAAATAAAATTTTAAGTTATAGTTTATTTTTTTATATAAATTTATGTTTATACACATCAGTTATTATTAGGAATAATTTACTCTGAAACCAATAGTACATAGAAGAAGTGTTTACAATTCCATGACAAACCTTAAACTTCCATGAATGGATAAAATATTAGTTGGTGAGGCTCCCAAATGGCATGCATGCATGGAAATAAGTGCATGAACTCTCTTAACTGATGTGTGTGAGAAGATAACTCATGAAACTTATGTGATACTACTTTATTTTTACTTATATCTCACTTGAGAAATACTCTGTTTTATTGATTGAGTTTAAGATAATAAATAGGTTTTTATATATAAATTTAAACATACATAATTTTTCATTTTATAACTTCTCTAAAATATAATTTTTTAATATTAATATTTATTTTTAATTATTTAAGTAACATTAAATTTAATTTTATATCTCTATATATGAATCATATCATCACATAAATTAAAAAAAACAACTTTACTACATTGAAAATAAAAATAAATTAAATCAATTTAATGATAAACAAACCAAAAAAATTTAAAATTCCAGAACAAAAATAATAATGTATTAATTAGTTATCTCTGAAAAGTTTGGTGCTTAACTTGTACTGTATAATTGATATTTTGTCATACCTTCATACTTCTATTTATATATTTAGCATATACAAAACATTGAAAATATATATTAGTTTAGACTTAATGTCAATCATTTACAATTTTTAATTAAATTTTTTAAATTATTATAACTCCATTGTCTTAGTAAATTAATTTGAATATATACTTCAATACATTATATTTATATATCTTTTTTAACTATATTGTGAGATAAAAAAATAAATTTAATATAAATAGAATATTAGTTATATGTAGCTTAAAAAACAGTGAGTTAGTAACTTTATGAGAATTCCTGCTAGTCACATTCGAATATATAATATATGTTGTTGTCATTGTCTTAGATGTTTTCAACAATGAAAAAGAAAGGAAGAAGAATTAGGGTGACTGAATGTGATTGATGGGATGGGCCATGCTCTTAGGTGTCTTGGGTCTTCACATTTCATTATACATCATTAAAAAAAACTATAAATTTATTATATTTAAAAATATATAAAAAAAGTGATTGGTTCTTATGATAATTATTTCACTGGACCGTTGTATCACATTAATATCATTAATTTAATATATGTTGAGGTTTGTCATAAAATGTTTAATGGCATCTTAAAATAATTGAAATTACCTTTTAATTGTGAGCGTCTATTAGTAGGTTTGATAAAGATTTCAATAATTAAATCAATCTAAAATTAACTAAATTTAATTATACTAAATACATTACACAAATAATTGAACTAAATTATTGTATAATTTCTAATATTAAAACATACTTAAAAATAATAACATAGTAAATAATAACTCAAACAATTTAAATGATTTAAAACATGACAAGTTTGGTTTATTTCAATCTGATTTGAGTCACTTAAAAGATAGTAAACAGTATAGTTAGTTCACTTAATTTAATGCTATCACTTTATATATTTTATTTGTTTTACAAACCATAGTATTTATTGTTTTTGTGATAATAATACAAACAAAAGAAACTTAAATTAGTTTAATTAAGTCTAATTAATTTAAATTGTGATGTAGTTTAATTTAATTTATTTTACTTATCATGTAATAAATTTATTTCTATTAAATTATTTTTAATAATATAAAAATATTTATAAATTTATGTTTTAGGTGACGGGATAATGTATTTTTATGTAATCAATAACAGTTATATTTATTAGTGTCAAAGCCAAATAATTTAATGTAATCAATAGTCTTTGTATTTATTAGTGTCAAAGCCAAATAAGAACCTTACTATTGTAGTCATTTGTAATTGCTTTTTACCATCTCTTATATTAAACTGAAGTCCTTTTCATGCCAGCATTTAAATCCAAAATTGGAAATAGAAGGGTATATGTTTTCTGTTTTTTTCAATTAAAGGAGTAATTAATTTTGTTTGTTTGTGTTTAATAAAAAAATGCATCTATGTTTTTTCATCAACATTATCAAAGTAACAAACTGATATATATATATATATATATATATATATATATATATATATATATATATATATATATATTTTTTTTTTTTTTTTTTTTTTTTTTTTATA